>VAPL010206187.1_pt1 | contig 115086 bp, 102 predicted proteins | sample 3395061 | NCBI WGS metagenome assembly VAPL01 (sample SAMN08290444, study PRJNA428436) | hydrothermal vent metagenome | isolation source: Deep-sea hydrothermal vent chimney 2 | place: Pacific Ocean: Juan De Fuca Ridge | depth 2182 m m | reverse complement strand
GCAAAAAAATAAAGTATAGTATTATTATAGTTTTGTTTTTTAACAAAATATAAGTGAAAAAGAAATAATTTATATGACTTGTTTTATTGTTAAATTGGTATAAGTGTACCCTAACAATTATAATATCATTTATGATTTTTATCATTCTTATTTATCCATTGAAAGCATAGATTTGTAGTTAAATTATATTGTCAGAAATTAAAATGAATTTAAAAGAAAAAATAAGACGTCTTAAAAAAGAAAAAAATGCTGTAATTCTTGCCCATTATTATCAGCGACCCGAAATACAGGAAATCGCCGATTATGTAGGGGATAGTTTAGGATTATCACAAAAAGCTACCGAAACCAATGCAGATATTATTGTGTTTGCAGGGGTACATTTTATGGCAGAAACAGCAAAAATCTTAAATCCAACAAAAACAGTAATAATTCCTGATATCAAAGCAGGTTGTTCATTGGCAGATTCATGCCCTCCGAAAACCTTTCGCAAATTTGTGGAAGATCATCCTGATCATATTGTGATCACTTATATTAATTGTTCAGCTGAAGTTAAAGCATTGAGTGATATTGTATGTACTTCATCTAATGCCTTGAAGATTATAGAGTCCATTCCTGATGAAACGCCTATTATTTTTGCACCTGACAGAAATCTTGGTAAATACATTAGTAAAAAAACTGGTCGAAATCTTCTACTTTGGGATGGTTCATGCGTGGTACACGAAGCTTTTTCAATAGATAAACTTTTAGCATTATATAAAAAAAATCCTGATTTTAAAATAATTGCACACCCTGAATCTGAAGAACATATCTTACATACAGCCACCTACATTGGTTCTACTTCAGGAATGATCAATTATGTAAAAACACATCCTAAGGAAAAGTTTATCGTTGCTACTGAAGCAGGTATTCTACATAAAATGCAACAAGAAGTACCAGATACTGAACTTGTTCCCGCTCCGGCACATGAAGATAATACCTGTGCCTGTAGTGAATGTGGTTATATGAAAATAAATACCCTGCAAAAATTATATGATTGTCTGCTGAATGAATCGCCTCAAATAGATGTTGATGAATCTATCAGACAACGTGCTTTACTGCCTATAGAACGTATGTTACAATTATCATAATAAAGTAATGATCGAAACCAATTTTCTTGTGATAGGCTCAGGAGTAGCCGGATTGACCTTTGCAGTTAAAATTGCTGAAATATTTCCCGATAAAAATATTACCATCGTTACTAAAGCAGATGAAGAAGAGTCGAACACCAAATATGCCCAAGGTGGTGTTGCTGTAGTGTCAAACTCAAAAAAAGATTCCTTTCAAAAGCATATTCAAGACACTTTAACAGCCGGTGACGGATTATGTGATAAAACTGTTGTGGAAATGGTAATTAAAGAAGGGCCTAAACGACTTAAAGAGCTAATGTTATGGGGAGCTAATTTTGACATTGACAATAAGGGAAATCTAGCTTTGGGAAAGGAAGGAGGACATTCAGAATACCGTGTTGTTCATCACAAGGATATAACCGGTTACGAAGTAGAAAGAACCTTATTACAGCGTGTACATCAATTGCCTAACATTACGCTTTTTCCCTACTATTTTGCAATAGATCTAATTACAGAACATCATTTAAAAAATTCCAATTCAAAAAAAACATCCTGTTATGGTGCTTATGTATTAGATCAAAAATCTAAACGCATACATACTATTAGATCTGATAGTACTTTATTGGCTTCAGGTGGTATTGGACGTGTATATGGACATACCACTAATCCGGTTATTGCAACAGGAGACGGTATAGCAATGGCATACAGAGCAAAAGCTTATATTAAAGACATGGAGTTTATTCAGTTTCATCCTACGGTATTATACAATGCAGAAGGAGGAACTTCATTTTTAATTTCTGAAGCAGTCAGAGGCTTTGGCGCATATCTACGTACTAAAAAAGGTTATAGATTTATGCCTGACTATAATAAAAAAGCCGAATTGGCCTCAAGAGATATCGTATCACAAAGTATAGATAGCGAGTTGAAAAAATCTGGTGATACAAATGTTTTTTTAGATTGTACACATTTAGATATTGATGCGTTTAAAGAACACTTTCCTAATATCTATAAAAAATGTTTGAGTTTGCATATTGATATTTCTAAAGACTGGATTCCTGTAGTTCCGGCATCTCATTATTTATGTGGTGGTATTGTAGTTGATAAGAACGGAAAAACCTCAATTGCTAATTTATTTGCCTGTGGTGAATGTTCAAGAACCGGTTTACATGGAGCGAATAGACTGGCATCAAATTCTTTATTAGAAGCTCTAGTATATGCTCATAATATATTTGCATATCATATTACACATCCTGTTAAATCGACACATATAACTATTCCTGAATGGAATGATAAAGGAGCAAGTATCCCGAAAGAACATATTTTGATACAACATAATCTCAAACGATTACAAGCATTAATGAGAGATTATGTTGGTATTGTACGAAGTAATAATCGTTTGACAAAATCTATTAAACATTTAGACCACATATATAACGAAGTTGAAGAACTTTATAAAAAAACGAAAATTAACACTACCCTTTGTGAGTTGAGAAATATGGTCAATGTAGCGCATCTGATCATTAGCCAGTCATTGGAAAGAAAAGAAAATAAAGGAGGATATTATAATATTGATAATTGACAAATCAAGTTAATTATGATATCTGGTAAAATGGTTAAGTATAAAAAAAGAGCACGCTAAAACGTACTCTTTACTTTTTCTCTTGCTTAGTTATTTTTATTTCTAAGCATTCGTAATTCATTAACGAATATTTTAATAATATATTTCTTTGTCCCTTCTTTATCTTTATGACATCTTGATATTTATTCTCAACTTTTATACCCTATTTTTTGTCGATCTTTTTCTTTCGGTTTTTCTAACAATCGTTGAAGCACTTCGTAAATTTCGCCAAATTGTGCTTGGTATTTAGATTCCATTTGTTGTATTTTATCTATGATCTCCTCATAATTATTAGCTAGTGTTAAGTTAAGTGTACTGTGTCGTATAAGTCGCAGGTATTTTTGTCTCAGGCTATGCAAAAAATATGTGCATAGCCATAGTTACGCAAGTATTTTTTAAAGAAGTATGGGGCAAAAAGAACAAGACTTGGTTCGGCTAAAGTATACTTAACTTAACACTAGTTTTCTAAGTTGTACAAAAGTTTCGATAATGTGTACGCTCATTTTAATAGCTTTATTACTATTTAGTATACTTGACAACATTAATATACCGTGCTCAGTAAACGCAAATGGAAGGTATTTTGAATGTGATCCTTTCTTTAAGGTGCCAATTTGGCTCCTTATATTTTCGTTCTCTTGTTTAGTTAGTTCAAACATAAAACTTGATGGAAACCGTTCAATGTTTCTGTGCACTTGCCTTTTCAATTGTTTCGTTTCTACACCATAAAGCTCGGACAAATCTTTATCTAACATCACTTTTTGATCTCTAATCAAATAGATTTCACTAGTGATAGTTTCGTTAGGAATTATAATTTCTTGACTTTTCATAATAAATTATATCATTTTAAAATCATGAGACCATCTAAAAAGATTAAATTTAAACGGATTGTCTCCTTGAGCCTTTCGACTTTAGCCTGCCTTGAGCATCTCGACTTAGCTCGATATAAACTCCGTCGAAAGGCTCAAACTGACACAAATTATTACTTTTTAGACAGCCTCATGAATAAGAAAAGTACTATTCGCCTTTACTTCCTAAAAAAAGAATTTCATTACAAACTATTTCTGTAATATATTTTTTAACACCTTCTTTATCTTCATAAGATCTTGATGTTAATTTTCCTTCAACTGCAATTTCTTTTCCTTTTACTAAATATTTTTCAACCATTTCGGCAGTCTTATTCCAGGCAATTATATTATGCCATTGTGTGTTTTCAATTTTCTCTCCTTTAGCATTTGTATAACTATCATTTGTAGCTATAGAAAATTTTGCTAATTTCTTACCGGAATCTAATGTGATTACTTCCGGGTTGTTACCTAAGTTTCCAATCAACTGTACTTTGTTTCTAAGTGTGTTCATAATTTTAAATTTATTGTTAAACAGTTAAGACGTGTCCCGAACTCTTCAGGACTCTTGTTGGTGCAAACATATATCACTTTCCAAACTCAAGTCGGTAATTAAACAGTTACTTTCGTTTGTAAACGATTGTAGTCGTTTGTAAACGGATAATTTGTATCTTCGTAGGCATCTATATACAAAGCGGGACAACGCTAAATAGATATTCTTCGGAAAGTGATTTTTGGATTTTTTGAAAACATAAACTTCATAAGTGATAGTACACCTATACCCGATATAAGGGGATTAAATCAAAGCTTAAATGATTTCTATTACAAGGAACTGTGTTATAAATTAATCAATGCTTATCGCTCTGATTAAACAGTCAAAACTGATTTATAACTATAACAAATATACAAATTAGACGTTGTAATTATGTAACTATTTTAAAAAAATATAGTCCATTAATAATATATTGGTATTTGATTTTATTATTAAAATAAAAATAATTACCTTTGCGAACGTTTTTTAAAAGCCAATATTTGGCACATATATTGCATTATTAAAATAAAATAACTAACTTGTAGGGCGTTATTTTAGTGTACATAGGAATATTATATTATAAAAACAGACAAATTTAAAACAAAAACATTATGAAAATTCGTTTAGATGAGAATGGTAGCATTCGCCTTGAATCGAATGCTCCTTTGTCAGCAGAAATGCTCGCAAGAATTGAAAAAAGATTAATAAACAAGAAAGCCACGTTAGAACAAATGAATAAAGACTATGACGATGGAAAATTTGACGATATATTTAAAAAACTATAAGATATGCATTCATATCAAGTAAATGAGAGCCAAAATGGCTCTCATTTTTTTATACAAACCCCTAATGAATGTAGGTATTTACTTGTCATTGAAAGTACTGAAGAAGAATATGTTGTTGATTATTTAGATAGCAATATTCAAAACACATTCATATCAAGATTTACTCTTGATAATTGCCCTAATTATCCCGAATCTGACGAGCTTTTCAAGACTATAAGACACATTATATATAATCATATTAATAATAATAATGTCATAGTGAAAATTGAGCTTGATAAAAGTAAGTCAAGAAAAGATTTAATTACAAAGTATTTTAACGAAAGACCCGAGCAAGTAATAGGGTCTTACCCATGTAGTAAATGGAAATAGTGTTTATTACTTTTTTAATTCTCTAAGAATTGAATCCACTACCTTAATCACATCTTTGATAAAAGAATTTAGCCAAGAAGAGCCTGAAAATTAACTTATTTACTCTTTTCAGTACGAGGTACTGATACTTTCAACACCTCATCTAAAGTACCGTCAATAACAAGTTTCTTTTCATATTTATCAGCCCTTTTTTTAGGCTCTTTCTTCTTTTTTCCCATGTTACAAAGTTACTAATTAATTATTAGCTGTCAACTGTTCGTAAGTAAGTACACTCTCACTATCATTTAAAAACTTATCAAACCTTTCATGACTTGTTAATTTACGGGTATTAAAACGAGCTGAATATTCGTCTAAATAACGTTCTAAATGTTTTTCGCTTACTTGATGATAAATACCATATAAACCACGCTTTAAAACACTCCAAAAGTTCTCTATTGTATTGGTATGCACATCACCTTCAACATAAATATTTAAGGCATGCTTAACTGTATCGTGCGTATAGGTTTTATGTAACTTTTTATAAATAGACGCTTCATCTGAATAAACCTTTGAACCACTAGGAACATGCTTATTGATAAATGCTACCATATTATTTGCATCTGCTTTTGGCACATGCTTTAAAACAACATTTCCATTACGCTCTATAAGCCCTACAATTATTTTCTTCTCTTTATATGGTTTACCCTCATTAGTAATAGCCTTATCATCAAAAGAACGTCTTTTTCTCAAATGTTTATTACCTTCTTTACCACCTAAATACGCTTCATCAACTTCTACCATATTATTTCTACCCAACATTTTTGGTGCTTTGTCTTTTAACATTTCTCTAATTCTATGTAACACAAACCATGCACTCTTTTGTGTAATTCCCAAATCTAAAGCTAACTGTACTGAACTAATTCCTTTTTTATGTGAAGTAGCCAACCAAATACTAGCAAACCATATTCTAAAGGGTATTTTTGAGTTTTCAAATATTGTTCCCGTTTTAACAGTAAACTTCTTGTAACATTCATTATTTGAACATTTATAACCTCTAGTAGTATTATAAGGTTCCTTCTCACTACCGCAATGAGGGCATACAATATTACCACCCCAACGTAAGTTAGCATAATACTCTATACAAGTACTTTCTTCCTTGAAATAGTCTAATAACTGTGGTAGTGATTTGAAGTTCATAATAATTGCTTTTAATTACAAAACAAATATACAATTTGTCCCGTTAACTACCTAATAATAGAGTATTTTTTATTAACAGTAAATTGGTGATAACTTTTATTAACTTGTATTACACGTTGATACGTATTCTTTATTTTTACATGACTTTATTAATCTAAAATTCATTTAAAAATTAAAAAATGGCTAGAAGTGTAAAAAAACCAAGCAGTTTAAAATCAATGAGATTAAGTGAAGAAGTTATCTCTTATGTTGCGCAAATTGCAGAAGAGCAAAACAGAAGTTTTTCTAATACAGTTGAAACTATTTTAAAAACGAATATGGAAGAATCGTTAAATTTGTGATAAAAATAAAAGGGTACTTGGTAGAGTACCCTTTTTGGGATTCGGAAAGTCCGTATCCGACAATTGTTTAATTAATACACACGGTATTATGACACGTTCGACGAGAACTAGTACAAAAACTGTTTATGTGAGTGTTAGAACTCCTAGAGGAACCAAAAGAGTTCCAGTAAGGGTTAAAACACAAACTACAACTTACAAGATTTAATTGTAAGAACAGTAGCTAAATAATTGAACAATAGTATTTTATTTAGTTAAAGTGAGTTGCACCTCATTTTTACAAGTGTTGCTCAGCTTAGTGAGCTTTGAACGTAACTAGAGAGATCGAAGATGGTCTCATTAGCCAATCTTAGGTTGGATTTAATAAATCCTAACTCTCTTTTTAATTAACGTAAAACGTCAGTAATTTATTACTGGCGTTTTTTATTATGCCAAATATATAATATATAAAATCAAAATGCATATTTTTGAAATCTTTAAATATTAACAATTATCATGATTATTGTTAATATCTGTGTTTTATCATGATATTACACAATTTGTGTGAAAATCGCACTTTATGAACAACCAAACCAAAAGGATATACACATTAGTTCAAGATAACTATGTTTTGGTTGTTGATACAAGCCTAAATTCGTTTTATAAAAAGATAACTCATGAAGATATAGGTATCAAACTTTCTATATCAACTATTAGAAATAGATTTAAAAGGGCTAAATGGTTCTCGGAATTAGTAGGTAGAAGAGTTTTTCATTTTCAAAAAATAGAAAACAAAAAATAACATTACCTTTACTTTTTAATAACTCAAAAAGGCTCTTGTCCCATAAGGTATATAGATGCCTCTTCGTAGGCATATTAAAAGTTAATGAAAAAAGTCTATTTCTATACCTATTTATTTCTTTTATCTAATCTTTTCATTTATTGTAAAAGTGAAGATGACACTATAATTGATGATAATAGCACTATTCCAATAATTGATGACAATAGCTTTATTCCAAACATCGAAGAAGAATTTAAACCTTTCGTAAATAGTTTTCTTACAGAAATGAAATCTAGAGGCTTAAATCTAAGAACTAAAAATATTTCAGTAGTTTTTGTAGATAAAATAAGCTCTCCTAGGAACAAAAATGCTTGCGGTTATGGTTATTCAAATTTTTTTGGTAGCGGTCAAGCTAAAATTGAAATTATAGATTCTGAAAATTGTTGGCATAGATGGGACGCTATTCAAAAAGAAAATTTAATGTACCATGAATTAGGTCATGCTCTTTTAAGTAAAGGTCATATTACTAATTTTTACCCTAATGGCTCTCCAAAATCTATTATGTGTAGTGAAACTTGCAGCAATTATAGAACATATAACAAATATCAAATAGAACAAAGAGAGTATTATTTAGATGAGTTGATAAACTCTCAAATAAATATGCCACAGTGGGCAACACAAAAAACATTTAAAGAATCTTTATATAATGATAATTTTGATGATTCGTTACAAAACTGGGAGACAATAGTACAAAATAACCTTCCAAATTCTAATCCATATACTTTTTCTGAGTCTAATGCTATTATTATTTCTTCTTTAAGTCATACAGATAAAGGTGTTTTTGCTAATTGGTATAAAGATTTTACCATATCAAATTTTGAACCTTGTTCAAATATAATCATCCGTTCAGACATCACTACTGAAAATTTGAGTAGTGGTTTTGTTACAGTAATTGGAGATTTATATGATAGTTCAAATGAAAGATTTGCAAGGTATTTTAATATTATTCAAGATAATACAACTGGTTTAGTAACATACGAAAACTATGAAGTTAACTTGACATGCATACCAGTAGAAACTGAATTTATAAGAGTACGTTTTTATTTAAAAACACGAGCAACAGCTACCGTTTCTATGGACAATCTAGACATTGAACTATATGAGTAATAAATTATGTCCAGAATGTGGTGAAAAAACTATAGGTAGAACCGATAAAAAATTCTGTACAGATTATTGTAGAAATGCCTATAATAATAAGGTAAATAAAGACAGTAAAAACTTGATTAGAAATACCAATAATCGACTTCGGAAAAACTATAAGATTTTAAGTCAATTAAATCAATCGGGTAAAACCAAAGTAACAAGAGTTAAATTGTTAAATCACAATTTTGATTTTAACTTTTTCACTTCCATCTATACCACTAAAACAGGAAATGTATATTATTACATTTATGACCAAGGCTATCTTTCTCTTGAAAAAGAATATTATTTATTGATAAAAAGAGATTAGATTAAAAACAAAAATTAGTGAGAATTCGTGAAATTAGTGTCTTACTTCCAGTTATTCCCTTTTTGATTCATAGCAGCAATTAAAATATCTTTTTGGCTTATTTGACCCAACAGTTTACCGTTTTCAACTATAGGGAAACGTCTTCTTTTAGATTTTAAAAATTGTTCTGCAGCTTCAAAAATATTTAAGTTGCCCTCAATTGTCTCCACATTTTTTACCATATGTTTTTCAACCGTATCATTATCAACCGGTATATTATAATATCTACTTTCGGAAATATGTTTGATACAATCGCCTTCAGAAATAATACCCAATAATTCATTATTCTCATTTACAACAGGTCCTCCTGAAATTTTATTCTTTATTAAGGTATCCATTACTTCGGCTATAGGTTGATCAGGTCTAAATGTAATCAACTTTGTTGTCATATATTCTGAAACCAATGCTGGTTTTAATTCGTCCTTTTTGAGTGGGTTTCTACGTCCTTGAAAACTTTTAATTGCCATAACTAAACTTTTGGTTTCGATAAATATAATAATAAAATCTTAAAAATAAAAGCATTATATTAGTAATCCCTTTTATAGGAAGTCAATTCAATCTCTAATCATGCCTGCAAAAAAATATACTTCAGCAATTTCCTTTTTAATTATTATCGCCACAATTTACTTTAGTTTTTTGTCTTTAATGCCTCAAAAAGTAAGTGATGCTTCTACTCCTTTAACCCAATTTTCAACTGAAAGAGCCTTACTTCATCTAAAAGAAATTACCAAAAAACCACATTATGTTGGTTCATTAGATCATAAAAATGTAAAAGATTATATTGTAAAACAATTACAACAATTAGGTTTAAAAACCGAAATCCAACATCAAGTCGCTATCAATAAAACGTATCGTCAGAGTGCTGTAACTCAAAATATTTTAACTAAGATAAAAGGGACAGATAGTAGCAAAGCATTATTATTACTTTCTCATTACGATTCTGCACCAAGTTCATCATTAGGTGCCAGCGATGCAGGAAGTGGTGTTGTAACTATACTAGAGGGTATACGTGCTTTTTTAGCAAATAATAAACAACCAAAAAACGATATTATTATTTTAATTTCTGATGCCGAAGAAATAGGTTTATTAGGTGCTAATGCTTTTGTAAATTATCATCCTTGGGCAAAAAATGTCGGTTTGGTACTTAACTTTGAAGCTCGTGGTAGTGGTGGTCCAAGTTATATGCTGTTAGAAACCAATGGCGGTAATAAAAATCTTATTCAGCAATTTAGAAAAGCGAATCCTGACTATCCGGTAGCAACCTCACTCATGTACAGCATTTATAAAATGTTACCTAATGACACAGATCTTACTATTTTTAGAGAAGATGGTGATATAGATGGATTCAATTTTGCATTAATTGATGATCATTTTGATTATCATACCGCTCAAGATAACTACGAAAGATTAGATAGAAATACATTAGAACATCAAGGTACTTATTTAATGCCTTTATTAAATTATTTTGCAGATGCCGATTTAACCAGTTTAAAATCTGATACCGACTATGTTTATTTTAACATGCCTATTATCGGAATGGTATATTATCCTTTTTCATGGATTTTACCATTATTGATCATAGTAATTCTGTTGTTCATTGGATTGGTGTTTTATGGTATTTCTCAACATAAGATACATATTAAACAAATATTTTTAGGGTTTATTCCGTTTTTATTATCATTAGTCATTTCAGGGTTATTTGCCGTATATGGATGGAGATTATTAAAAATATTTCATCCACAATATAATGATATTCAACATGGCTTCACTTATAATGGTCATTTATATATTGCCGCTTTTTCTGCTTTAACACTAGCAATCTCTTTTTTAATTTATTCTAAATATTTCAAAAAAGCCAAAACGACCAATTTAACTATCGCACCTATTTTTATTTGGATACTTATTAATATTGCCATTGCAATCTATTTAAAAGGTGCCGGGTATTTTATATTTGCTGCGCTTTATGGTATTACTTCTTTAACAATACTCCTGTTTTCTAAGAAACACCCTCAAAACAACCAATTATTATTAACACTACTTTCCATTCCTGTGTTAATACTTTTTGTGCCTATGATTCAAATGTTTCCTATAGGCTTAGGTTTAAAAATTCTGGCCGTTAGTACAACCTTTATCGTTTTGATTTTCGGATTGTTAATTCCTGTTTTTTCAGGTTATAAGAATAGCAAAAGACTAGGTCAACTCTTTTTAGTACTAGCTATGATCATCTTTATATCGGCATCATTTAAATCAGGTTATAATGAAGACAGAAAACAACCTAATAGTATTCTGTATATCCTTGATACTGATAAAAATGAAGCTCATTGGGCAAGTTATGATAAAAATATAGATGAATTTACACAGCAATTTTTAGGTGAAAACCCAACAAAAGGCAAATTTGATAGTGTTACCTCTTCTAGTAAATATGGAAGCAGTATAAGACTTCATAAAAAAACGGATGTTAAAAATATAGCACAACCTGTTATTGATGTTATTTCAGATACAATCATTAATAATGATAGAATTGTTCATTTTTCAATTACGTCTCAACGAAAAGCCAATCGAATTGAATTATTTACAAAAAATAATCTTTCATTCAAAACATTTAGTGTAAATGGCGTTAATTTAGCAAAGAAAAAAGGATATGATTTCGTATTTGAAACAGGCCTTAATAAAAGCAAAAGAGTTTTAAGTCATTATATTATTGGTGATGATGAAAGTTTAAAAATTAAATTTTCAATACCAAAAGAAGAAAAATTATCATTATCGTTGTATGAAATATCTTTTGATTTGTTAGAAAGCACTCTTTTTAATGTTGAACCTCTATATCATATCAAACCCAGAACTAACACAATGATGCCTACACCCTTTGTCAACAATGATGCAATTATAGTAAAAAAACAAATTAATTTTTAATATAAAATCCCCCTCTTGAGAAGCCTGTGCTGAACTTGTTTCAGTAGAGTTAGGGGTGTGTTTTTTAAAAACAAATGCAACATAAGATTTATTGTATTAAATTAAAATTATTTTAATTAAGAAGTTTTATCTTTGAACCCAGATAAACATATGCTAATGATTACTATTGATGATTTTAATTTTGCTGATAAAAAAGCACTAATTCGAGTTGATTTTAACGTCCCTTTAAACGATGATTTTCAAGTTACAGATACTACTCGAATTGAAGCTGCCAAACCTACCATAATCAAAATATTAGAAGATGGTGGTAGTGTGATTTTAATGTCACATTTAGGAAGACCAAAAGGTGTTGATGCTAAACTCTCTCTACAGCATATTATTGAAAAAGTTAGTGAAGTAATAGGTGTACAGGTGAAGTTTGTCTCTGATTGTGTAGGTGAAATTGCTGAAAAAGCTTCCTCAGAATTAGAACCCGGAGAAATATTATTATTAGAAAATTTACGCTTTCACGAGGAAGAAAAAGTTGGAGACATAACTTTTGCCGAACAGTTATCTAAACTAGGAGATATCTATGTAAATGATGCTTTTGGTACTGCACATCGTGCTCATGCTTCAACAGCGATTATTGCCCAATTCTTTCCTGATAAAAAATGCTTTGGTTATTTATTAGCTAAAGAAATTGAAAGTATTAAAAAAGTACTTGACGATAGTGAAAAACCTGTTACCGCTATTATTGGAGGAGCTAAAGTATCCTCAAAAATTGATGTGATAAAAAATATTTTAGATAAAGTTGATAATATTATTATTGGTGGGGGTATGGCATTTACTTTTATCAAAGTGAAAGGCGGAAAAATAGGAGATTCACTCGTTGAAAATGATAAATTAGACTTGGCTCAAGACATTTTAAACTCGGCGAAACAAAAAAATACAAGAATTCATTTACCTATTGATGTGATTGCTGCTGATGCTTTTAGTGAAGATGCAAATACACAAATTTTCCCTGCCAATGATATTCCTGACGGATGGATGGGTTTAGATGCCGGTCCAAAAACCAATGTAGGATTCTCATTTATTATAGCCGAATCAAAAACTATTTTATGGAATGGTCCTTTAGGTGTTTTTGAAATGTCTGCATTTTCCAAAGGTACTATAGAATTAGGAAATGCAATTGCCGATGCTACTGAAGAAGGTGCATTTTCACTCGTTGGTGGAGGTGATTCTGTCGCTGCCGTAAAACAATTCGGATTAGCAGATAAAGTAAGTTATGTATCAACCGGTGGTGGTGCTATGTTAGAAATGTTAGAAGGGAAAACCTTACCAGGAATTGAAGCTATATTAAGTTGATTTTCTTATCATTCCTGCCTTTCGACTATCGTTCAAGATAAATTGTGACAGGAATCCATAAATGAATACAATATTAAACCTTAAATTATGATAGCAAGAATTTGGCATGGAAAAACAAGTATAGAGAAATATGAAACTTATACAGAATTTTTAAAACAGGTAGCCATCACCGATTATAAAAAAACTGATGGTTTTAAAGAGCTAACCTTTTTAAGGAATATTGAAAGTAATGAAGGTCATTTTACCTTAATTACATATTGGAAAAACCTTGAAGTTATCAAGAATTTTGCTGGTGATGATTTTGAAAAAGCAAAGTATTATCCTGAAGATGATAACTTTCTATTAGAATTTGAAGAAAAAGTCAAACATTATGAAGTTTTTGCGGAGTTATAGTTTATTGACAACCTTTCGACTGCGCTCGAGGAGACATTTATATTTTAGTCCAGTTGAGCCTTTTGTCTTCGCTCAAGATAAGCTAAAAACCTCAGTATTATTAAATTGAAGATTAACCAAATCAAAAACACACACATCAACAATAATATGAAATATACCACACTACCATATACCAATGTCAAAGTCAGCAAAATCTGTTTAGGTACTATGACTTTTGGTGAACAAAATACTGAAGCAGAAGCACATGAACAATTGGATTATGCATTAGAACAGGGTGTTAATTTTGTAGATACTGCAGAAATGTATTCAGTTCCTGCAAGAGCAGAAACGTATGGAGGAACTGAGAAAATTATTGGTTCATGGTTTAAAAAAACAGGTAATAGAGAGAAGGTTATTCTCGCTAGTAAAATATGTGGTCCAGGACCCTATACCGCGCATATTAGAAGTACGGGTTTTTCAAAAGAAGCAATTACTGATGCGATTCACGGAAGCTTACAACGTTTACAGACAGATTATATTGATCTCTATCAGTTGCATTGGCCTGAAAGACCGGTAAATTGTTTTGGTGTTAGAGATTTTCCGTATCAGATACAATCAAAATGGGAAGATAATTTTGCTGAAATATTAGAAACGTTTGATGGATTTATAAAACAAGGAAAAATCAGGCATATTGGACTTTCTAATGAATCTCCGTGGGGTGTGATGCGTTATTTGGAAAAATCTAAGTCTAAAGGTTTGCCTAGGATGGTCACCATTCAAAATGCCTATTCATTATTACATAGAACTTATGAAGCAGGACTTTCTGAAGTTTCAATACGTGAAAATATTGGTCTATTGACGTATTCGCCTTTAGCATTTGGTATATTAAGCGATAAATATTTGGCTAATACTTCAAAAGATTCTCGTGCAAATTTATTTCCAAGTTTTTGTAGTAGATATACTACTGAACAATCTGTAAATGCAGTTAAAAAGTATGCTGTTATTGCTCAAAAACATAATTTAACATTAGCCCAATTATCATTAGCATTTGTAAATCAATTGCCCTTTGTAACCAGTAATATTATTGGGGCAACAAAAATATCTCAACTTAAAGAAAATATTGAGAGTATTAATATTGAGTTATCTCAAGAAATTATTGATGAAATTAATGCGGTGCATGCTGTGATGCCGAATCCGGTGGCGTAATTATAACCACCTCGTCTTTATGCTACGCATAAATCTCTGCCTTTGCCGGCAGGCAGATACTCCCCTTAAAAAGGTCATTTCCTAGAATAAGGCATTTTAGTTTGAAAAGTAATTAACATGTCCTCCTGAGCGGAGTCGAAGGGCTTTTATATTGATGTTTCTAAGCATTTCGACTGCGCTCAATGTGACATTTAGGTAAATCTTATTTTTAAAATTATTCAATGCCTCATTCTAGGAAATAACCCTTAAAAAGGAGGAGAATTTAAAGGCTAAAGGACACTTTGTTCTATGCAGTTACTCTCTACCAAATTTTCCTTTAATCTCCTGTAAAATCAAATTAGGGTCATATCCATAACCATCTTTAAAGACCAATTCTACATTCCTTATGTTCTTTTCAATATTTCCTTCGATAACTACAAAATCTGCTTTTTTGCCTTTTTCTATTGAACCAATTTCAGAGTTGGAAAGTACTTTTGCTCCATTACTTGTCATAATTTTAAGCACCTCCTCTGTTGTAAATCCCGCATTTTTGAGCAATTCAAAATTTCGTTGGTCGCCAAAACCTGGAAGTATGTGTCTGCCTGCATCCACACCTGCTGTTAAAGTTCCTCCCATTTTAAAAAATTGATATTCAAAAGCCATAATCCGTTTCAGTCTTTTCTCTCTCAAATTATCGTTAGATTTAAGGTTGTCATAATGTTTTCTTCTTTCTTGATATTGGGAAACTAAAAATGGTGACATTGCATCTAAAGTTCGCTTATCCGCAAAAGATTTTTTGGGAATACTTGCTTCGTAGATTGCCAAGGTTGAAGTTAGAAAGACATTTTTGTCAATCATTAATTGATGAAGTTGTTTAACTTTTTGGCTATTAATATCCAGTTCATCAATATATTCTCTCGAACCATCACAAATTCCGAATGTTTTATTTTTCCTAAAATCGCTGATGCTATTCAATCCGTGTTCTATTCCGTCAATTCCTAAATTTGTTGCTTGCTCAAAAGTAATAGAACATAAATGTCCAGTTACTTTTGCATTTTGTTTATGTGCCTCTGTGATTATAATTTTTAAATCTTTTAGCTGTGTATTACGATAAACTTTAAACCAACGAACTCCTTTTTTCGTCCAATACTTAATCGTGTCTTTAATATGTTTTTCGTTACGTGGAATAATCATATTCGAATTACCTCCGTCACCAGTAAAATAAGGACCGCTTGTTACAATTTTAGGACCAATGAACTGACCGTTACGAATTTTTTTAGACAATTCAATTTCTTTTTGTGGTGATGCAGAACCACAAGTTTGAATTGTAGTAACTCCTGATGCTAAATAAAGTTTTGATGCAACCTCTCCAACAAATGGAAATTGAGGAATATGAAGATGGTTGTGAACACCTACAATTCCGGGAATAATAGTTTTCCCTTTTAAATTTATTATGGTTGCATTTTCTGGTATGTCGATTTCCGAATTTTTTCCAATCAACCAAAAATATCCATTTACGATAACCAACGTTTGGTTTTCTTTAGGAGAATTTCCCTTTCCGTCAAAAACGGTTGCATTAGTTAATGCTATAACTCTGGAACTATATTTTACATATTTAAGTACGCTTTGAGCCAGTTCAATCAGTTTTTCTGAAGAATTAGCATCTGAACTTAGAACGACTAATTCCGTTTTAGAATTTTTTTTGCAATTTATAAAAGTTACTAATAGAAGTATGAATGTTAAATATTTCAATGAAGTTTTTTTTAATTGCATAGAACAAACTAATATACTTTACATTTTATCGAATAGCTCAATCAAAATTCCTTCCCTTGACAAGGGAAGGTGTCCGCCTCAGGCGGACGGAAGGGTTAGTATCCCAACTTAGCCCTCACTTTACTCAAAACCTCCTGTGCAACTTTTTTAGCTTTTTCAGTACCAATAGCCAAGGCTTTGTCTATTTCAGAAACATTATTCATGTAATGATCATACAGCTCACGTTCTTTGGAATACTTTGTAATTAACAGTTCAAAAAATGCCTGTTTTGCATGTCCATATCCATAATTCCCACCTAAATAATTCGCTTTCATTTCGGCAATTTGCTCTTCATTAGCAACCAATTTATACAAAGCAAATAAATTACAGGTATCCGGGTTTTTGGGTTCTTCAAGTGGTGTGCTATCCGTTTGGATCTTCATAATTTGTTTTCGTAATTTTTTATCATCCAAAAACAAATTGATATCATTATTACGAGATTTACTCATCTTTTCACCATCAGTACCTGGCACCAACATGGTATGTTCTTGAACTTTAGCTTCCGGTGGTACGAGAATATTTCCCATTTTATGGTTAATTCTATTAGCTACATCACGTGCCATTTCTAAATGTTGTAATTGATCTTTCCCAACAGGTACAATATCAGCATCATACAATAAAATATCAGCAGCCATCAACATCGGGTAGGTAAATAAACCCGAATTTACATCTTCTAACCTATCGGCTTTATCTTTAAAACTATGTGCCAAAGTCAAACGTTGAAACGGATAAAAACAGCTTAAATACCAAGCCAATTCTGTTACTTCAGGAATATCACTTTGACGATAAAATACTGTTTTGGAAATATCTAACCCAAATGCCAACCAAGTTGCAGCAGTACTATAGGTGTTAGACTTAATAACAGCACCATCTTTAATTTGTGTAAGCGTATGCATATCAGCTATAAACAAAAAGGCTTCATTTTTAGGGTTATTTGCCATTTCAATTGCCGGAATTATAGCTCCTAATAAATTTCCTAAATGTGGTGTTCCTGTACTTTGTACTCCTGTTAAAATTCTAGCCATAAAATCTTTTTAATAATACGTCATTCCGAACAAGGTGAAGGAATCTGTTGAAAAGATTGCTTCGTTACACTCGCAATGACGAATTTTGCACAAAAATACATATTTATAATCTCAAATAACAAATCTAAAAATGTTATCGTTGGAATTTGGGAATTAGAATTTGGAGTTTAATTTTTATTACATTTGGCACTTATGAATTTCTTCAAAAATATTTTTCGCTTTTTTTGGCGGGCATGGTTTTATAGCTGGGTATTTTTCTCGTTATTAGCGGTACTTCCCATATTAATCATAGTAATATCTACCGATCGGTTTTATAAAAGTTTTTTTAGAATTGCCATTTTTTGGGGCAAGACCATCTTATTTGTGATGGGCTTTAAACCTGTGATTGTAACCAAAGAAGAAATACAACCCGATAAAAGTTATCTGTTTATTGCTAACCATGCTTCACTTATAGATATAATGTTAATGTTGGCAGTTGTAAAAAACCCTGCTGTTTTTGTCGGAAAAAGAGAAGTGAAAAAAATACCTGTTTTTGGTTACATAGCAAGAAAAACCAGTATTTTGGTTGATAGAAGTAACGCCGAAAGTAGAAAAGAGGTGTATATAAGCGCAAAGAAAAAAATAAGCAAAGGGTTGAGCATTATTATTTTTCCGGAAGGATTAGTCCCTTCAGAAGATATTATTCTCAGTAAATTCAAAAATGGAGCCTTTCGTATGGCTATTGAACATCAAATTCCAATTGTGCCTATGACTTTTTACGATGTTAAAAAACGATTTTCTTGGACATTTTTTAGCGGATGGCCCGGTAAATTACGCGTTAAAATTCATACCTTTATACAAACTGAAGGTTTGACACTAGATGATTTAGAAGCTACGAAGCAAAAAGCATATAATATAATTTATAATGAGTTGGTTGATGATATGGAAGGAAAGAGACAAAAGACATAAGACTGCTTCGCTAAAAGACATAAGATTAAAATTTATAAGTTAAATTTAATTCTGAAAAATATTTGTGTTACACCTCCCTGTCCTCCTCAAAGAGGGAGTTGTATTGAATTCCTCCCTTGAGGGAGGATAAAGGAGGGTGTTATAAACAGTGAGTATAAAATTTAATTCTCAAATAGAGAATCAATAAGGTTTATTTTAAAAAACTATATTATTCGTCTAACCCTTTTTATTTATAAAACGATTTAGGACAATTTATGAAAAATAAACACCTTACATACTACAATTCAACCGAAGAAAAAATTAATGTAATTACTCATGCTATCGGTTTAGTGTTAAGTATCGTAGCTTTAATATTATTAATAATTCATGCTAGTTATAATGGTTCTGCCAGACATATCGTTAGTTTTACCATTTTTGGTGCGAGTTTAATAGTGTTGTATTCTGCATCAACATTATATCACTATTCTCAAAACCCTGACATACGACATAAACTAAATATTTTAGATCATGCTTCCATTTATATATTGATTGCAGGCACCTATACTCCTTTTACATTGGTCACTTTAAAAGGTTGGTTAGGTTGGACCATTTTTGGAATTACATGGGGAATTGCGATATTAGGAGTTGTTTTAAAACTATTTTATACAGGTAGATTTGATAAAATTTCCACCATTGCGTATGTTGCCATGGGTTGGATTATCATTTTTGCTATTAAACCACTCATAGAAAACTTACCGTTAAACGGATTATATTGGTTACTAGCAGGTGGCATTTCCTATACAGTAGGTGCAGTTCTATATAGCATCCCAAAAATAAAGTATAATCATGCTATTTTTCATGTATTTGTGCTTTTAGGGAGTTTTTCACACTTTATGGCAATCTATTATTATGTGTTGAAGCATTAAGCTTTTATCATGCATTAATGAGGTATAATATTAAACCTTTTCCTTCTGGTGCAATAACCTTGTTAACTTTATTGATAGATCAAGTAATATAATTTTAGCATTTCCATTTCTTTCAATATGATAGATAGCTTCGTTTAGTTCCTTGTTAATCTCAAGAATATTAGCACTATGCACAAAAGGAGCAAATTTTTCTAAGTCAAAACTAGGTGTAGTTGACTCTAAGAAAACTAATGAATCTGCCGCATAATTTTTAAGCATGGCCTGTCTGAAAAATTGCAAACAATAATGTAAAAAACTCTTTTGTATTTCTCTGCCTGCTCCTGCAATGGTTTCACTCCATGCAACCAATTCTTGGATAATGGCTGCATTACCTTTTGCTCTAAATGCAGTACGAATCCAAGTAATAAACCACTGTTCAAATTGTTCATCATTAGCCGAATGATGTAAAATTTGAATTGCCTTATTCCAATTTCCATCGGCTTGATGTGCAATTTTAATCGCTTTGTTTTCAGAAATATGTTCTCTTTCTATCAAAGCATTTTTGATATGATTTTCACTTAGCGGAAATAATTTAATTACTTGGCAACGCGATAAAATGGTTTGGATAATTTGATCTTCATTTTCGGTAATCAATAATAAAATGGTCTTTTCAGGTGGCTCTTCTATTAACTTTAGTAATTTATTAGATGCAGCTATATTCATTTTTTCAGCCATCCAAATAATCAGAATCTTATGATTTCCTTCATATGCTTTTAAGGATAGTTTTTTTACAATGGCTTCTGCTTCATCAACGCCTATTTGACCTTGCTTGTTTTCAATACCTAATTGCTGAAACCAATCTAATACATCCCCGTAAGGATTATTGACTATAAAATGCCGCCATTCTTCTAAAAAAAGATCACTTACCGGATGCCTTTTTACATTACTCGTGGTTGCTACCGGAAATGCAAAGTGTAGATCAGGATGTGCCAATTTATTGAATTTCAAGTTACAAGCATGATCTCCTGTTATATTTTCGCCATCAGAATTATTACATAATATATATTGTGCATAAGCAATGGCTAAAGGCAAAGCACCTGTCCCTTTAGGAGCAACAAATAATTGAGCATGCGGAATTCGATTACTCTCAACAGAATGAATTAATTGTTTTTTTACAGTTACCTGATCAATAATGTCTTTAAAAAGCATTTAACAAAGATAATAGAACCCTTTTGAATATGGAGTGTTTAAAAACGTAAACGTTATTATTTTTGAAAAATATTATTTAGCAATTCTGTTTTTGTCAAGAATCATTATCTTTACAAATTATAAAATAATTTATGAATTTTCAATCAGCTTCTTTAGAAGCTTGATTTCAAAATATACAAACATACTATGAGCTGTAATAATTGCTCTACAGATACTAGCGGCACCCCAAAAGGTTGTAAAAGCAATGGAAGTTGTGGCACAGGAAGCTGTGATAAACTAACAGTTTTTGACTGGTTATCAAATATGTCTTTACCTAATGGGCAATCTAAATTTGACATTGTAGAAGCCCGTTTTAAAAATGGTAGAAAACATTTTTTTAAAAATGCTAAAAACTTACCAATTAGTATTGGCGATGTAATTGCTGTCGAATCTTCTCCCGGACATGATATTGGCACTATCTCTTTAACCGGAGAATTGGTTAAAATTCAAATGCGAAAAAAAAGTGTTGGTTTTGATAGTGAAGAAGTAAAACAAATTTATAGGAAAGCTTCACAGAAAGATATAGACGTATGGACAGCTTCTAGAGATAATGAACAAGAATTACAGCGAAAATCAAGATTGATAATAAGTCGTTTAGGTTTACAGATGAAACTTTCTGATGTTGAATATCAAGGTGATGGTAACAAAGCTACTTTTTATTACACTGCCGAAGGAAGAGTAGATTTTAGGCTATTAATCAAAGAACTGGCTTCAACCTTTAGAATCAGGGTTGAAATGAAACAAGTAGGTCTCCGTCAAGAAGCCGCTCGTTTAGGTGGTATTGGTTCATGCGGTAGAGAATTGTGTTGCTCAACTTGGTTGACCGATTTTAGGTCGGTAAGTACTTCGTCAGCTAGATACCAACAGTTATCACTAAACCCTCAAAAGTTGGCAGGGCAATGTGGCAAATTGAAATGTTGCTTAAATTATGAATTAGACTCATATATTGATGCTCTAAAAGGTTTCCCAAAAACTGACACATGGTTACAAACAGAAAAGGGTACTGCCGTCTTTCAAAAAATGGATATTTTTAAAGGTTTATTTTGGTATGCCTATAAAGATAATCCGATACATTGGGTAGTACTAAAGGTTGATCAGGTAAATGAAATTATTAAAATTAACAAACAAAAGAAAAAAGTTGAAAGCTTAGAAAGTTTTGCTTTTGAATTAAACTTTGAAAGTAATAATGATGTTTCCTTTACGGATGTTGTAGGTCAGGATAGCTTAACTCGTTTTGATAAGAATAAACGAAGAAAAAAACGTAATAACAGAAGAAAAAACACTCGCAAAAATGCGTAACTTATTTATTATAATTATAATTTCATTAAGTATTACTTCATGCAATGATACAACTGTTTTTAGCACTTATAAACCTATATCAAAATCGCAATGGCATAAAGATTCTATCATTAATTTTACCTTTAACCCTATTGACACAATCTCAAAAAATAATCTTTATATTAATTTGAGAAATAATAATGATTATCAATACAGTAATTTATATTTAATTGTAGGGATTGATTTTCCTGATAATAAAAGCATAGTTGATACCTTAGAATATGAAATGACAGATGCTGAAGGTAAGTTTTTAGGTACTGGTTTTACCGATCTAAAAGAAAATAAGTTAGAATATAAAACCGATGTAAATTTTCCGACTACAGGTACTTATACTATTTTTATACAACAAGCAATGCGTAAAAGTGGTGAAGCAAACGGAATTGATTTTCTTGAAGGGATTACCGATGTAGGATTACAAATTGAAAAAATAACAACAAATGACTAAAAAATCATCAGAAAATATAGCTTTTAAAAAATTTACCAAGTGGATTTGGAGAATATTTTTTGGAGGCATCGCTATAATTATATTAATTTTTCTATTAGCCTCTTTTGGTGCATTTGGTAAGCTTCCAACATTTGAAGAATTAGAAAATCCTGAAAATAATCTCGCCACTCAAGTTATTTCTATAGATAATAAAACCATAGGTAGTTATTTTAAAGAAAATAGATCTCCAATTAAATATAAAGATCTTCCTGAAAATCTAATCAATGCATTAATTGCTACTGAAGATGTACGTTTTTATGACCATTCGGGTATTGATATAAGAGGAACAATAAGAGCCTTTGTTTTTTTAGGTAGCAGAGGTGGTGCCAGTACAATTACTCAACAATTGGCAAAACAATTATTTCATGGTGAAGGGTCAAAAAATTTACCTCAAAGAATTATTCAAAAATTTAAAGAATATGTGATTTCTGTTCGTTTAGAACGCCAATATACCAAACAAGAGATCATCACTATGTATTTAAACAAATATGATTTCTTAAATCAGGGAGTAGGTATTCGTTCTGCTTCACGTATTTATTTTGGTGTTGAACCAAAAGATTTAACTCAAGAACAAGCCGCTATGCTTGTAGGCATGTTAAAAAACTCCTCTCTTTACAATCCTCTTAGAAGAGAAGAAATGGTACAACAACGACGTAATGTTGTGATAAGTCAAATGAATAAGTATGATTTTATAACCGAAAAAGTAAAAGATTCTCTACAAAAATTACCATTGCATTTAGATGTTAATAAAGAAGATACAAGTTTTGGTGTAGCAACCTATTTTAGAGAATATTTACGTGGTTTTTTAAAAAGTTGGGTGAAAGAAAACCCTAAGCCGAATGGTGATGATTACGACATTTTTAGAGATGGTTTAAAAGTATATGTAACCTTAGATTCTCGTATGCAAAAATATGCTGAAGAAGCAATGAAAGAACACATATCTAATTTACAGCGTGTATTTTTTATGCAACAAAAACGTAATAGAACAGCACCATTTTACGAGCTTACCAAGAAAGAGATAAAAAAGACCATGGAATCTGCTATGAAGCGTTCAAATCGATGGAAACGAATGAAAAAGGCAGGAATTTCAGAGAAAAAAATTCGTACTTCTTTTGAAACAAAAATTGCAATGAAAATCTTTTCATGGAAAGGTGATATCGATACCATTATGTCTCCAATAGATTCTATAAGATATTACAAACACTTTATGCATGCGGGCTTACTTTCGGTTGAACCACAGACAGGTCATGTAAAAGCATGGGTGGGCGGTATTAACTATAAACATTTTCAGTATGATCATGTAAAACAAGGAGCACGTCAGGTAGGTTCAACATTTAAACCGTTTGTATATGCTACTGCCATCAATCAGTTACAACTATCACCTTGTTATGAATTACCAAATACGCCTTATACTATTCCTAAAGAAAAATATGGTATGCCTAAAGATTGGGTTCCTAAAAATTCAAGTGGTAAGTACGGTGGCATGAAAACCTTAAAAAATGCATTGGCAAATTCTGTAAATGTAATTACAGCACAATTGATAGATATGGCTACACCAAAAAATGTAGTCCGCCTTGCTCAAAATTTAGGTATAAAAAGTGAAATTCCTGAAGTACCTTCTATTGCTTTAGGAAGTGTAGATCTAACCTTATATGAAATGGTAGGTGCTTATGGTACATTTGCTAATAAAGGTATGTATGTAGAGCCAATGATGATTCTTCGAATTGAAGATAAAAATGGTACCGTATTATCAGACTTTACACCTAAAACCAAAGAAGTATTAAGTGAGGAATCTGCTTATACCATTCTTAATTTACTAGAAGGCGTTACAACTGCCGGTTCAGGTCAGCGTTTACGTAGTTCTGCCGGTGTCTATCCTGATAGTATAGTTTCAGGCTATCCGTATAAATTTAGAAACCCTATTGCTGGTAAAACGGGCACAACACAAAACCAATCAGACGGTTGGTTTATGGGTATTGTTCCGAACTTAACAACAGGTGTTTGGGTTGGCGGTGAAGAGAGAGCAATACATTTTGTTGATATTGGCAGAGGTCAAGGAGCCTCAATGGCATTGCCAATTTGGGGATTGTATATGAAAAAATGTTATGCTGATGAATCTCTTAAAATTAGTAAAAAGTCTTTTGACAAGCCTGCTAATTTAAAAATTGAATTAGATTGTGAAAAATACAAAAAGGAGAATGGAGAAAACGGTGATGAAAACACTGACAATATTGATGATGAATTTTAAATTATAGCCTATGATTAATAAAGTTGTTAAAAATGTTGAAGAAGCTTTAAAGGGAGTTGAATCTGGTATGACCTTTATGCTTGGTGGATTTGGATTATGTGGTATTCCTGAAAACAGTATTACACAATTGGTAAAATTAGAAATTACAGATTTAACTTGTATTTCTAATAATGCTGGAGTAGATGATTTTGGTCTTGGACAATTATTACAAAAACGTCAAATCAAAAAAATGATTTCCTCATATGTAGGTGAAAATGATGAGTTTGAACGTCAAATGTTAAGCGGCGAATTAGAAGTTGATCTAATTCCTCAAGGTACTTTGGCTGAGCGATGTAGAGCAACAGGTGCAGGTATTCCTGCTTTTTATACCCCTGCAGGTTACGGTACCGAAGTTGCTGAAGGAAAAGAAACGCGTGAATTCAATGGTAAAATGTATGTGCTAGAACATGCTTTCAAACCTTCATTTGCTTTTGTAAAAGCTTGGAAAGGCGATACTGCCGGCAATTTAATTTATAAAGGTACTGCCCGTAATTTTAATCCGATGATGGCAATGGCTGGTCAAATTACGGTTGCTGAAGTTGAAGAGTTAGTACCTGTAGGAGAATTAGATCCTAATCAAATTCATACCTCCGGAATTTTTGTACAACGTATTTTTCAAGGAAAAGATTATGAAAAGCGTATTGAACAACGTACAGTAACTCGTAAATCATAAATCATGGCTTTATCAAAACAAGAAATCGCGAAAAGAATTGCCCAAGAACTAAGAGATGGCTGGTATGTAAATTTAGGAATCGGTATCCCTACCTTGGTTGCAAATTATATTCCTCAAGGAATTGATATAGAATTTCAAAGTGAAAATGGTTTGTTAGGTATGGGTCCTTTCCCATTTGAAGGTGAAGAAGATGCTGACATGATAAATGCCGGTAAACAAACTGTAACTGTTTTAGATGGAGGTTCTATTTTTGATTCGGCAACAAGCTTTGCTATGATTCGCGGACAACATGTACAGTTAACTGTGTTAGGTGCGATGGAAGTTGCTCAAAATGGTGATATTGCTAATTGGAAAATTCCCGGCAGAATGGTAAAAGGAATGGGTGGTGCCATGGATCTAGTTGCTTCAGCAGACAATATTATTGTAGCAATGATGCATACGAATAAACAAGGCGAGTCAAAACTCCTTAAAAAATGTTCACTCCCTCTAACAGGAGTTGGTTGTGTAAAAAAAATTGTAACCAATCTGGCAGTTTTAGAAATCACAGATAAAGGTTTCAAATTATTAGAACGTGCTCCTGGAGTTACTGTTGAAGAAATTAAAAATGCAACTGAAGGTGATTTATTAGTTGATGGAGATATTCCTGAAATGGTAATTTAAGTCAGAAGCTGGAAGACCGAAGCTGGAAGTTTTTAAATTTGCCCCCTGAGTATTACCGAACCATAAAATATATTTTATGTTGAAGGTAGCAAGCGAAGCTTGTCGAAGAGTTTTTATATATAAAAATTAACCAAAAAATAGATAATTGAATATTATATCATACAACGTTAACGGAATTAGAGCAGCGCTCAAAAAAGGATTTATAGAATGGCTACAAGCGGCAAATCCAGATGTGATCTGTATTCAGGAAACCAAAGCGCATAAAGAACAATTAGAACTAGAAGTTTTTGAACAAGCAGGATACCCTTTTCATTATTGGTTTTCGGCTGAGAAAAAAGGATATAGCAGTGTAGCGGTTTTGTCTAAAATTAAGCCTAATCATGTTGAATATGGTACGGGTATTGAGTCAATGGATTTTGAAGGCAGAAATCTCCGTTTAGACTTTGATACCGTTTCAGTAATGAGTCTGTATTTACCTTCCGGTACCAATGATGCCCGTTTGAATTTTAAACTAAATTATATGGCAGAATTTCAGGAGTATATAAATAACTTGAGAAAGGAAATTCCGAACCTAGTTATTTGTGGTGATTATAATATTTGTCATGAAGAAATAGATATCCACAACCCTAAAATGAAAGGAGTTTCAGGATTTTTACCTATAGAACGTGAATGGATTGGCAAGTTTATTGATAGTGGTTTTATAGATACTTTTAGACATTTTAATTCTGCCGCACATAATTATAGTTGGTGGAGTTATAGAGCAAATGCCAGAAATAATAATAAAGGATGGCGTATTGATTATTGTATGGCTTCTGAACCTTTAAAAGAGCGTTTAAAAAGAGCCTACATTTTACCTGAAGCAAAACATTCTGATCATTGTCCGATTGGGGTTGAAATATCCCATCCCTAGCCCTTCCTGCTTCGACTGCGCTCAGCACAGGCTCGGGAAGGGGATAAAAACACTAATCATCAATGATGATTTAGAGAACTTTGTCATTCCTGCGCAGGCAGGAATCCAGACCAAAAAGGCTAGAGTCTAAAATTCCTTAAAGGAAAAGAATTTGTATATCCATAGCAAACAAAAAAATAATATCATGAAAAAACTACTTTTAATTATTTTAACTTTAAGCCTGACTACTTCTTGTGTTACGAAAAAAGTATATACTGAACTAGAAGAAAAATATAATAAGCTTAGTGACAATAACTCATCACTATTTGGTGAAAATCAAGATCTAATTGACAAGAAAAAAGAACTAGAAGAAAGTAGGCGTAAACTACAATCAGAAATTGATAAACTAGCAAGTGAAAAAGGAAAACTCACCAATGCCGTTGACCAATTAGAAAACAAAAAAAATACCTTAGAAAAAGAGTATGATGATCTGTCTGAAATGAGTGCTGAGCAGCTTTCAGAAAAAGAGAAACAGAATAGAGCATTACTTGTACAACTACAGGAAAAAGAAAGCAAATTAGCTTCAGAAAGTGCCCGTTTACAGAAACTACAAGATGAATTAAAATCACGTTCAGCACGCGTTGATGAATTGGAAGGTTTGATAGCAGCTAAAGAAGCCGCTATGCAACGGTTAAAAGATGCGGTATCTGCCGCTCTACAAGGTTTTGAAGGTAAAGGCTTGACCGTTGAACGTAAAAACGGTAAGGTATATGTATCTATGGAAAACAAATTATTGTTTGGTTCCGGCAGTTGGGCTGTTGGTAGTCAAGGAAAAAGCGCCGTTGTTAATTTAGCTGGCGTTTTGAAGCAAAACCCTGATATTGATGTCTTAATTGAAGGACATACCGATAATGTGCCTTATGGTGGAAAAGGAGCAGTAGCCGATAACTGGGATTTGTCTACAAAACGTGCAACTGCCATCGTTAGAATTTTAGTAAATAATAGTGTCAGTGCTGAGCAAATTACAGCTGCCGGTCGTAGCAAGTATATACCTGTAGCAAGTAATTCATCTGTTTCAGGAAAAGCAAAAAATAGACGTATTGAAATTATTTTAGCGCCTAATTTAGATGCTATTAATGATTTGTTGGAGGAGTAAGAACGCCCTAACCCTCCAATGTCCTTAAGTTAAGGATTTCAGCCTCATAAAATCAAAATATTCAGACAACTATATAGCTTTGAATCAAGAATAAGTTATTTTTTTATGTGCTAAGAGACTGATTAGAAAAAATAAAAATAACCACCCCGTATTCCATCCAAATAGCCTGTTTTTTAAGAACTATAACAATTATTAGTTTTGGGATGGAATACACCCCTCCTTAAAAAAAGGAGGGGAGTTTTATTATTTGAAGTCAGTAATAAACTCCTTCCCCGAAAAGGGAAGAGCCTGTGCTGAACTCGTTTCAGTATGGCTTATTCGAAGAATAAGACGGAAGGGTTTTTCTCTTAAAAACATTACCCAATATCGGAGAGGTATAGACAGGAATCCAGAACCTTCTAATTAAAAAAGAAATTGCTACTCCCTAGTTCGGAATCTTCGGAATCGTAATAACGAAATGAAGCTATTAGTTGTCCCCTTGAGGATTATCAAGATGAAAATATATTTTCATTGAAGATATCGAGCGTAGCTCATAGGGGTGTTATTTTATGAAGTTTTATTTGCCAACTGACCACAAGCGGCATCAATATCTTTACCTCTACTACGGCGAACATTGACTACAATTCTATTTGCCTCTAATGTTTTTACGTACATGGCAGTTGCTTCTTTGGATGCTTGTTGAAACTTGCCATCATCAATAGTATTATATTCAATCAAATTTACTTTTGAGGGTACTTGTTTACAATACATAACTAACGCATCGGCATCTTTTTGTTTATCGTTAATTTCTTTCCAAATAACATATTCAAAAGTGATAATTTTTTTAGTCTTGGCATACCAATATTGTAAAGCTTCTAACAATTCTGCCAAATTACTTTTCTCATTGATAGGCATCATTTTAGAACGCACCTCATCAATTGCTGAGTGTAGTGAAACAGCCAGATTAAATTTTACTTCATCATCAGCTAATTTTTTAATCATTTTAGGAATTCCAACAGTAGAAAGTGTAATTCGTTTTGGAGACATCCCCAAGCCTTCGTCAGAAGTAATTTTATCAATAGCATCTAATACATTCTTATAATTCAATAAAGGTTCTCCCATACCCATAAAAACGATGTTTGATAATTTATGATCGTGATAAAGTCGACTTTGTTGATCTATAGCCACTACTTGATCATAAATTTCATCGGGATTCAAATTACGCATTCGTTTTAAACGGGCAGTAGCACAAAAATTACAGTCTAAACTACAACCTACCTGACTGGAAACACAAGCTGTAGTTCTGGTTTCGGTAGGAATCAATACCGATTCAACAATTAAACTATCATGTAGTTTTATAGCATTTTTTATAGTACCATCATTTGAGCGTTGCATTTGGTCAACTTCAATATGATTGATCACAAAATTTTCTTCAAGCATGGTTCTAGTTTCTTTTGATAAGTTGGTCATATCATCAAAAGAATGTGTTGCTTTATGCCATAACCATTCATACACCTGATTGCCTCGAAAAGCTTTGTCGTCATTTTCGGTAAAAAACATACGAAGCTGTTCTTTTGTAAATGCTCGTATATCTTGTTTTTTTTTCATTTAGTTATAAAAAAACGTCCCGACCCAATTATAATAGGATCAGGACGTTTTTATTATATTGTATTCTTTTATTTATTTAAAACTATTTTCTTTACAACACTTCTATTAGTATTTATTTCTGTAATCTTAATATAATAGACATCACTTGGTAAATTACCTAAATCTATAATTTCATTATTTTGTAGTTTATTAAGTCTTAAAACTTGCCCAAGGGTATTGTATATTTCATATTCAAAATCACTGATCCATTCTTTAATTTTAACCTGAATTGCTCCAGAGGTTGGATTAGGAAACAATGTAATATTTCTTTCTAAAGTTTCATCATTGATTGCTAGTGCAGTATCTAATGCATCTAAAGTGTTTGGGTTGGTTCCTGCAGGGTCTAACCAATCACTTAATCTTGTAGCTGCAGTTCCACCGGCATCCCAAGAAACACCAAACCTACCATAAAAGTCGTGAAAATTGTTATCATTTGTTCCTGAACAAGCAGCGCCTCCTCCATATAATTGTCCTATAATTCTACCGTTTTGATCAAACAGTGCTGACCCTGAAGATCCACTTTCAGTTACACCTAACTCCCATCCTGTAGTAGTTCCTGAATTTGTACTTCCATTTCCAGTAAACCCAGTAATATCCCAAGTTTGAGCAACAAGAGAACCCCCTCCAGCGTTTTGAGCAATCTTGACAGGAGCATCATCATCTCTACAAATTTTCATAATATCACCATTAGGGTGATGAATGCCAACTGTAAATGTTGGAAAATTATCTGTTCTATCCCAGCCTGCCCAAACTCTATCCCAATCATCAGGTATTGTACCGTTCAATTCTAATAAAGCAACATCAGAATTCGAATTATTTGCTCTTAAAGTTGCACCGCTTATTGACATATTTGTTGGTCCATTTGTACTGTTAGTAATTGCAGCACAAATCGGATTTGGACTAATCCAACCAAAACGAAATACCCAGTTCGCAGGATTTTGTCCGTTTGTACAATGATTTGCAGTCAATAAATAAGGTTTTCGATTGTTATTGGTATTATTTATAAGAGCTCCTGAACACCAATCATTCCCATTATTCAATATCAATGCAACGGATCTTTTATTTAAATCTTTATGTTGTTCCCAATCACTACCAATAGGGCAATCAACATCATGATTACAATTACCTGAGTCTCCTAAAGCTTTTTGGTAGGTTTCTCTAGTTCTATAACCATGTGTAGCGTTAGCAATATGTAATTTACCCAGTCCTTTTACTTTTTTAGGTTCATAATATTCAATCCAAACTTTGTCTCCTTTTACAAGCCAGGTACCTAATATGCCACTTTTTTGATTTTGGATATCAGTATATGCTCCTAATAAATCTGATCTATCTTCATTATATAAATATACTTTTCCACCTTGAGGCATAAAAAACTTATCAAAAATAAAATTTAAACTTAAGGCTCCTTTTGATTCAAAAAGAATTCTCCAAACTCTATCTCCGTTAGGTAATTCTGTCCAAAGGCCTGCATTATCTAACCCATAATCTATTGTATGTTTATAACCAAACCGCCAAGGCTTCGCTTGAAGTTTGTCATTAGCTTTATCTTCCTCTTGAACTATTTTTAAATTAAAAGAAGGCAATTTAATAGCTTGTACAGCTTTGGTTTCTTGTAATTCAAGTTTCCAACTTATAGGTTCGCCTTCATTAGTAACCTGAGCAACTATTACTAAAGAATAACAAAAAAAGAGTAGAAGTAGTGTTTTTTTCATGTAAATAGTGTTAAAAAATTATTCAAAAGTTGTAAAGATATAAAAACTTTAATCAAAAAAGCCTTATACATTTATAAGGCTTTTAATTTCTGCGAATTCTAAAATAAATTTATATAATCAACATCGCATCACCATAAGAATAAAAATTATATTTTTCTTTGATAGCTTCAGCATAAGCATGCTTTAAAAAATCGTGTCCTGCAAAAGCAGAGGTCATCATCATCAATGTTGATTTTGGTGTGTGAAAATTAGTAATCATAGCATTTGCTATACTAAAATCATGAGGCGGAAAAAGAAATTTGTTAGTCCATCCACTAAACGGTTTTAAGCGCTGATTAGCAGATACAGAACTTTCAAAAGTTCGCATCACTGTTGTACCTACAGCACATATTCTTTTTTTAGTATCTAACGCATTATTTACAATTTTAACGGCATTTTCAGGAATATCAATCTGTTCAGAATCCATTTTATGCTTTGATAGATCTTCTACTTCAACAGGATTAAAAGTTCCTAAACCAACATGTAATGTAATTTCTGCTAAATTAATTCCGTTAATTTCTAATTTTTTTAATAAATGCTTAGAGAAATGTAAACCTGCAGTAGGTGCAGCTACTGCCCCTTCGTGCTTGGCATAAATAGTTTGATATCTTTCAATATCTAAAGGTTCAGCATCTCTTTTAATATATTTAGGCAAAGGTGTTTGACCTAATTCTTTTAACTTTTTTCTAAACTCTTCGTAGCTACCATCAAATAAAAATCGTAAAGTTCTACCTCTAGAGGTTGTATTATCTATAACTTCTGCAACCAAATCTTCATTCTCACCAAAAAACAATTTATTACCAATTCTTATTTTACGGGCAGGGTCTACTAGCACATCCCACAATCGACTCTCTTTATTAAGTTCTCTCAATAAAAAAACTTCTATTCTGGCACCTGTTTTTTCTTTATTACCATATAATCTTGCCGGAAATACCTTCGTATTATTAAATACCATTACATCACCTTCTTCAAAATAATCAATTAAATCTTTAAACAATTTATGTTCAATAGTTTCAGTTTTTCTATCTAACACCATTAATCGTGCTTCATCTCTTTGTTCTGAAGGGTATTCTGCTAATAAATCTGAAGGTAATTCAAATTTAAAATGGGATAATTTCATTCTCATATGTTTCTGCTTTTAAAAAATGTGTGCAAATATACAATATCGACATAGGGCTTGTCAAGTGTTTAACCAATTTTATTATAAAAGAAAATATAGTAGCGGAAAATGTATCTTTGCGAAAATTAATTTTTAATGACTAAAAAAGTTACTCCATATAAAGATTCTGCACTTAGTAAAAAAGAGCAAGTTGCCCAGATGTTTGACAATGTATCTAATAATTACGATTTTTTAAATCGTATAATGACATTTGGCATAGATATAAAATGGCGAAAAAAAGTGGTAGCTATAGTTGGGAAAAAAAAACCAGAAACTATTCTTGATATTGCTACAGGTACGGGTGATTTTGCAATTATGCTCTCTAAATTAAATCCTAAAAAAATTACTGGTTTAGATCTCTCTAAAGGAATGCTTGACATAGGTATTAAAAAAGTAAAAGATAAAAACCTTGACGGATTGATTGATATGGTATTAGGTGATTCTGAAAAATTACCTTTTGAGGATAAAAGTTTTGATGCTATAACAGTTGGTTTTGGAGTTCGAAATTTTGAAAACCTTGATAAAGGGCTTCAAGAAATTTATCGTGTATTAAAAACTGATGGTATTTTTGTGGTGTTAGAAACTTCTCAGCCTGAAAAATTTCCGGTAAAACAAATCTTTAATTTTTATTCAAAATATATCATCCCTACTATAGGAAAACTCTTTTCTAAAGACAAAAGAGCATATACATATTTACCTCAATCTGCTGCTATTTTTCCCTATGGCCAACAGTTCAACAATATTTTAGAAAAAAATGGGTTTAATAATGCAACTAACAAACCCTTAACTTTTGGAGCAGCCTCCATTTATACAGCAACGAAATAAAAAAATTAAGCAAATGAAACAAGCTTTTTTATGTATAATTTGTGCATGTTTTATATGCAGTAGCACTGTAATCGCACAAAAAAAAGAAAGGGTTGAATACCTTCCTAATGAAGATAAAAAACAATTACACTTTGGTTATTATTTAGGTCTAAACAAAAAAAGTTTTAAAATACGTTTAAACGATTCTCAGTTAGCACTTAATGCTGGTACTGATAACCTAGTGTCAATTGAAGAATCTTTTGGGTTTAATGTTGGTTTAGTAATTGATTATAAATTGCATGACAATGTCAATTTACGTTTTGAACCAGGCTTGTCTAGTAATACAAAAACATTAACTTTTAATAACCCAGATATTCCTGATACTGATAAAGATCGAATTCGTGAAGTTCCAGGAACTTATTTAAGAATGCCTTTATTACTGAAATTTAGTACCAATAGATTAGATAATATGCGTGCTTTTGTTATTGGTGGACTATCTTATGATTTTAATTTTTCAAGCAATCAAGATAATGTTGATGATAACTTTCAAGGGCAATTTAGAATGAAAAAAAATAATTTTATGTATGAGGTAGGTATAGGTGTTGACTTATACTTATATTATTTTAAATTTTCGCCCTCAATACGAGGTATATTTGCTATTAATAATGAAATTGTACCTGATAATATTGATTCAAGTCCTTGGACCTTACCAATAGACTATTTTGGAACTAGAGGTATATTTATCAATTTTACTTTTGAATAATCAACCCTTCCAGAGTTTAAAACCCTGGAAGGGTCGATTATTTTCTTCTAAATTCATTTAATAAAATTGCTGTAGCTGTAGCTACATTCAAACTTTCGGTTACAGTTGATTTACTAAATCTGGGAATTGTAATTTTAGTATTTATTAATGATTCTATTATTTTTGACATCCCGTTAGATTCATTACCCATCACTAAAATAGCATCTTGTTGTAGCTTGCTTGAATACACTTTGACTCCATCCATAACGGCTCCATAAATTGGCAGTTGAGTTTCTTTTAAAAATGTTTCCAAATCTGTATAAGTAATTGATATTCTAGCTAAAGAGCCCATAGTTGCTTGCACTACTTTTGAATTATAACAATCAACTGTATTTTTCGAACATACCATATGTGAAACTCCAAACCAATCACTTAATCTGATAATAGTCCCCAAATTACCCGGATCATTGATGTCATCTAATGCCAAAACCAACCCTTCTTCTTTAATTTTATGAGGTTTTGGAATTTTAAATAAACCTAACACCTTATTAGGTGATGATAAATTACTTATTTTAGAGAGTTCTTTTTCAGATATTATTTGTGGATCGTAATTTTTGAATGACGCAGAACAATCTTTAGTACAAAACAATTTATTCAGTTCATAATTTGAAGAAAGTAATTCATTAACAACCTTTATGCCTTCAGCAGCAAACAATTGGTATTGTACTCGGTACTTTTTTTGCCGTAAACACGTTATTAATTTGGATTGATTTTTGCTTAACATTTAAGGATATTCTATGAATTCGTTGATATGAATCTTTTTATAACTATTTAAAGACAATAAAAAAATAAAATATTATTCGTAAAATTAGAATTATTCAACTAATATTAAATATTTTCGTTTATTTAAAACTTAGACCATATTGCTTAACTATTTTGCTAAAATAATAGTATTTATTTTATTTCTCATTATAATAGTCTCATGTGATGCAACTAAGAGAGTTCCTGATGGCAAATATTTACTAGAAAAAAATAAAGTAATTGTAAACGATAAAAAAACTTTAAAGAAAGAAGTCGTCAGCTTTTTAAGACAAAAACCAAACCAGAAAGTATTAGGATTTCCATTTTCATTACATTTATATAATTTGGGAAATCCTGATTTTAAAGTCCGTTTTAAAAAACTTCCTAAAAAAGAAAAAAAATTGACTAAATTCTTTTCAGAAAAACAAGTGAATGCGCTGGCTAAATCTTATACAGGTATTAACGGATGGTTTTTAAGAAATGGGAATCCTCCCGTAATTTCTGATAGTATTCAAATTAAAAGATCGGTTAACTCTCTTTATAAATACTATATAAGTAAAGGTTTTTTTGATGCTAACGTTTCCTATAAAGAACATAAAAAAGACAATAAAAGATCAATAGTAGATTATCTGATAACAACAAAAGATCAATACTTTATTGATACTATTACTGCCTCGATCCACTCGCCAGTACTTGATTCAATATATAATTCAACCAAAGAAAAATCATTTATTGTTAAAGGGAATTCGATAGATTACAAGAATTTTGAAAAAGAAGAAAACAGACTTATTGAATTATATAGAAATTCAGGTATTTATCATTTTGGTAGAAATATTGCCGGTTTTTGGATAGATTCGTTAAGTGCTTCTCAAGAGAAAAATATTTTACTGAAAATTCCTAATAGAATTGTAGAGAAAAATGACAGTCTTTACAGCACTCCTTTTAAAATTCAAAAGGTAAAAAAAGTAAATGTATTTACCGATTTTTCATTTAATACTAAAAATCAAAAACCAAAAGATTCTGTAATTTATAAAGGATATACTTTTTATGCAAATAAAAAATTAAAATATAATCCCAAATATCTAGCAAATGCAATTATAATACAACCTGATAGCATATATAAAGATAAAGAACGAGATCTTACTAGAAAATATTTACGTGAACTTCAAAATTTCAGACCTTCAATTGATATTAAATACCAAGAGAATGATGATGAATCATTAACTACTAATATTTATCTAACTCCTTTAAAAAAACATACACTGGGTTTTGACACTGAAATTTATTCATCAAACATCAAACCCTTAGGAATATTAGGTAAATTTTCATGGTTGAACAGAAATATATTTAAAGGTGCTGAGATTTTAGAAATGTCTTTTCAAGGGTCTTTTTTAAATACATCAAAAGATGATTCTAAATTTTTTAATGCTTGGGAAATTGGTATGAGTAGTACTCTAAAAATTCCTAGAATTTTATTTCCGGGTAATACCAGTAAATTTATTCCTAAAAGAATGACCCCTAAAACCAATATTGGTGTAAGTATTAATTTACAACGTAATATTGGTTTAGATCGGCAAAATATTACCGGTGGTATAGACTATACTTGGCAAAGTCTATCAACGACAAATCATAAGTTTGAATTGTTAAACGTACAATATATTAATAATGAAAACGTCGAAAATTATTTTAACATCTTTAACTCAGAATTAAAAAAATTAAATGAGGCTTCTGAAGTCATTACTCCAGATATTACTTCAGGAGAAATTGGCAATGTAATTCCTCTGAAATATATTGATCAAGTGCTCAAACCATCAAATAATTTTGAAACAACAAACCCAGAAGAATTTTTAATTGTACAAAAGGTTGACGAACGTAGAGATATATTAATTGAAGATGTATTGGTTCCTGTAATTTCTTATGCTTATAATTATAACAATAGAGAAAATTTTAATGACAATAACTTTTCTGCCTTTACAGGAAGAATTATTTCTTCGGGTAGTGTCACTTCTTTATTTGTTAAAGAAACTGCTGAAAGTGGTAAAAAAGAACTTTTCGGGCTACCAATTGCCCAATACCTAAAAACCGAAATTGAATATAAGAAATATTGGGGGATCAATTCAAATACTTCTTTAGTATACAGAGGTTTTATTGGAGCTGCAATTCCGTTTGGAAATTCTGATGATATTCCATTCAGTAGAAGTTATAGGGCAGGTGGTTCAAATGATATACGAGCTTGGAAAACATTTGATCTTGGCCCGGGTTCAGAATTTAACACATTAGAATTTAATACCGGTAGTTTAAAACTTACTACTAATTTAGAATATCGATTTAAAGTTATAAATAGTATTTACAGTGCTTTTTTTATAGATGCCGGAAATATTTGGGATATCACTAATTCAACTGTCACAAATAGTAAAGGCAAATTCAATGGATTTTCTTCTTTAAAGGATATTGCTATCGGTTCAGGATTTGGTATTAGATATGATTTTAGTTTTCTAGTATTTCGGTTTGATACCGGTTTTAAAACTTATGAACCCTATCTATCTTCTACTAACAAATGGTTTCAAAATTATAATTTTGGTAATGCTGTTTTTAATATCGGAATTAATTATCCTTTCTAAAGTTCTTTTCAAATACAAGAATATCTTCATATAACTATAACGATTTCGTTTTTTTTAACTATCAATAGTATTTATTTTAGTAATTTTAACCTTTTTAAATCTCACAAATAATTATGACTTATAATATAAAATCCGGAGTTGCTGTAGGTGACCAAGTTCAAGAAATTTTTAAATTAGCTAAAGAAAAAAGCTTTGCATTACCTGCTGTTAATGTTATTGGCTCAAATACTATTAATGGTGTTTTAGAAACTGCTGTTGAGTTGAATGCACCGGTAATTATACAATTCTCTAATGGTGGTGCACATTTTAATGCTGGTAAAGGGCTTTCAAATGAAAACCAAAAAGCAGCGATTGCTGGTGGTATAGCTGGTGCAAAACATGTACATTTAATGGCTGAAGCTTATGGTGTTCCTGTTATTTTGCATACCGATCATTGTGCAAAAAAATTATTACCTTGGATTGACGGATTATTAGATGCCGGGGAAAAACATTTTGCTGAAACAGGTAAACCATTGTATAGTTCTCACATGATAGATTTGTCTGAAGAACCTATTGAAGAGAATATTGAAATTTGTAAAAGGTACTTAGAACGTATGAGTAAAATGGGTATGACCCTAGAAATTGAATTAGGTATTACAGGTGGAGAAGAAGATGGCGTAGATAATTCAGATGTTGATGTCTCTAAATTATATACACAACCCGAAGAAGTTGCCTATGCTTATGAAGAATTAAAAAAAGTAAGTGATAAATTTACCATAGCAGCTGCATTTGGTAATGTACATGGTGTTTATAAGCCGGGGAATGTAAAGTTGACTCCTAAAATTCTAAAAAATTCACAAGAATATATCTCTAATAAATATAATGTTGCTCAAAACACGATTGATTTTGTTTTTCATGGTGGTTCTGGTTCTACCGTAGAGGAAATCAGAGAAGCAATTGGTTATGGTGTTATAAAAATGAATATTGATACTGATCTGCAATATGGTTTTATGACTGGAATCAGAGATTATATGGCTGATAAATCTGCATATTTACAAAGCCAAATTGGTAACCCTGAAGGAAATGATGTACCAAATAAAAAATATTACGACCCTAGAAAATGGTTGCGTGAAGGCGAAATCACTTTTAAAAATAGATTGAAGCAAGCCTTTGAAGATTTGAACTGTATAGATGTACTATAATTTTGATTGTTAATTCAGTCTTTTTTTCTAGTATATTTTTGTTTTTTTATTAACTTGCCAATCCAAAATTTATCTTATGCCAGCTTGGTTTAAACGAAAAGACAAAGGAATTCAAACTCCTACTGAAGAGAAAAAAGATGTTCCAAAAGGACTTTGGTACAAAACTCCTAGCGGAAAAATTGTTGATACTGATGAGTTAAAGGAGAACAAGTATGTGAGCCCTGAAGATGGATATCATGTAAGAATTGGTAGCAATGAGTATTTCGAAATTTTATTTGATGATAAATACAAAGAATTAAACCCGAATATTACTTCTAAAGATCCTCTTAAATTTACTGATAAGAAAAAATATGTTGATCGTTTAAAAGATGCTCAAGAAAGAACTAACCTAAAAGATGCTGTTAGAACTGCTGTAGGAGAATCTTTAGATAAAAACTTAGTAATTGCTGCTATGGATTTTGCTTTTATAGGTGGTTCTATGGGTAGTGTAGTTGGTGAAAAAATTGCCAGAGCTATAGACTATGCTATTAAAAAGAAGATTCCTTTTTTAATGATCTCAAAATCAGGAGGTGCCAGAATGATGGAAGCTTCTTTATCTTTGATGCAGTTGGTAAAAACTTCTGCTAAACTGGCACAATTGTCTGAAGCAAAAATTCCTTATATTTCTTTGTGTACCGACCCAACAACTGGTGGTACAACCGCTTCGTATGCTATGTTAGGCGATATTAATATTGCTGAACCTAATGCTTTAATTGCTTTTGCAGGACCTAGAGTCGTAAAAGATACAACCGGAAAAGAATTACCCGAAGGTTTTCAACGCTCAGAATTTTTATTAGAGCACGGTTTTTTAGATAAGATTATTGAGCGTAAAGATCTTAAAAAACAAATCAACTTATATATTGATTTGATACAAAATAATCCGTTAAGAACGGAAAAAGAGTAGTAATATATTTTATAAAAAATCCCTGAAGCTTTCGCCTCAGGGATTTTCAATTCAACCAAACCCTTTTATTTTATATTAATTACTAAGGTGTATTTCTATTCTTTCACCACCATTAATACTTATTGTTGCCAAATCATCACAAGCACCATCACCATAATCAAGAACTGCTGTATTTTCATTTCTAGAAAGCTTTATAGTACCGCTTACCAAAAACTTACAAGCTAATTCTTTTCGCAATGCTTTAGTAACTTCAGCTGAATAAACACTACCGTTCTTCTTAGTAAAAGTACCATTACCCGTAATTAAAAATACATTATCTCCCCAAGCCGGTGTGCCTTGACCTTCAACCCACTCTCTCACTCTTACGCCTACTTTGCTTACAAATGATCCATCAGGCCAAGTAACTGTAACATCGAATGTTTTTGTAGATTGAGGATTGCCATTCTCATTAGAACGTTCTCTCAAAATAGAACCTCCACCTGCAATATTTTTACGGTTAAAATAAAAATTCTCAAAAGAATACGAGATCATTTTAGTTGCTGCTTCCGGGTCTTTTTCATATTCAAAGATAATTTTCCCACTAAGAAAGTTTCCATTACGCAATTCACAACCATCACCAAAATCAATAGTAACCGTTTTCATGTTTTGTACTATAACAATAGTAATAGTAACACAGTCAGGTAAGTATCTATCTGTTGGATGTGTCTTTGTTAACTCAGGAAACTCTTCTCCTAAATATGCTTCCTCTACAATGGCACTCACACCTTCAGATATATCATCAACTTCGGCTTGAGTTTCTGCAGTTTTTAGATCAATTTCTTCAGATGCATTGGTATCGATTACAACCTCTTCATCTTGACAGCCTGTTAGCATTAATCCAAATAATGCTAAAACTATCATACTTAGTTTTAATTTTTGTCTTTTCATTATATTAATTTTTATATAGTTATGTTTCTATGACAGTATAAAAACAAAAAGGTTTAATAACTATGCAAAAATTCTAATAAAAAGAATGGTTGTTATACCAGATATTGTGTAATGAAATGGTGAACAATATTTTAATAAGTACTAGATAGTTTATTCATAAAACCCTCTTTTCTTCGTACAGCAACTTCAATATGAGTTCCATCTGACATCAAAACATAACCGCCTTTTCCTTTTACATATTTATCTATATAGGATAGATTAATAAGATGAGATTGATGTGTCCTGAAAAAGTTATACTGATCTAGAAGATCCTCAAAATGCTTTAATGTTTTAGCGACAGTAATTTTTTTTTTTCCTTCTAAAAAAATATGGGTATAATTGATATCTGATTGACATCTTATAATATCTGAGACTTTTATAAACGTTAAGCCTTCTAACGTAGGAATAGCAATTTTTTTAACTTGATTTGTTTTATCTTCAAGATTATGAAAAAGGACCTCTACTTTTTTCGAGACGTCTTTTAATGATGTTTTTTTTTTTAATTTATCTATTGTAAGAGAAAGGTCATCTTCATCTATGGGTTTTAAAAGGTAGTCAAGTGCTGAGAATTTAAAAGCATCAACTGCATAACTATCATAAGCTGTTGTAAAAACAATTTCAAAATCTATATTAGAGAGTTGCTTCAATAAATCAAACCCTGTTTCTTGATGCAAATGTACATCCAAGAAAATAACATCTGGCTTTAACAATTCAATAGTCTTTTTAGCATCACCAGCGTTAGAACAAATTTCAATTATATTAATTGTGTTGTCATATTTACTGAGTAATTTACTTATTCTGTCAACACAGTGTTGCTCATCATCAATTATAATAGTTTTTAGCATATTTTTATATTAAAAACGAAGTTCTAAAGGTAATTTTAATTCTACTTTTAGTCCTTGTTCTTTATCAAACATTTCAACACTTCCATTGGTCTTTTTTAATTGATTAATAATATCAAGTCTACTTTTGGTTATTTTAATGCCCAACGAAGCATTATCCGGTTTGGTATTAATCATTTTTTTTCTTCCTACACCATCATCTTCAACACTACAAACCATCATTTCATTTTCCTTTTTGATTTCTATTTGAATATGCCCTTTAGATTCTTTTCCGGCAATTCCATGCCAAATACTATTCTCAATAAAAGGTTGAAGTATAAGTGGTGGTACCAAAGTATTCTCAACATTAATATTTTCATCAATTTTAATTTCATACGAAAGTTTATTCTTTAATCTAAGTGCTTCAATTTGAATATATAATTCCATTAATTCAAGATCTTCTTTAAGACTAATCCATTTTTTTTCAGAGTTTTCTAAGATTGCACGTGTTAATTTAGAAAATTTCACTAAGTAATCATTAGCTGTATCCAGATCATGTTTTGCCATATAATCACTAATAGAATTCAATGAATTAAATATAAAATGTGGATTCATTTGTGAGCGTAATGCTTTCAATTCTGTTTCTGCAACTTTGGTATTAAAATTAGCAATCTTCTTTTCTTCTAATGCATCTCTTTTTTTCTTATATAAAATATATCCAAAAATAGTTGTAAGAAGTAATATTCCACCTCCAACTATTGCCGTATTCTTAATAAAACTTTGTCTTTTTATCTCAGCATTCGCTATAGTTTCTTGTTTTTCTAATTTGAATTGCATGTCTTTTCGGGTAAGTTCTACTTTTTTTTCCTCACCTAAAACACTGTCTAATAATTGAATATAATTTTTATACGCCGATAAAGCTTTTTTAGTATTACCTTGATATTCATAAACTGTACTTAATACTTTCCAAGAATCGGCTTGCCATTCAACGGCATCTACTTCTTGAGCCAATTTAAGTGCCTTTTCACCATTTATACCTGCAATTTCATAATTTTTAATTAAAATATTTACTTTACCAATACTATTTAATGCAGAGGCTTCTATGTATTTATTTTCAAGCTTCTTAGCTCTTTCAAAGGCTTCTTGGTAATAATATAATGATTTTTCATACGCTTTAAGCCCTTTGTATGCAAGTCCTAAATTATTGATAATAGCGGCAATAAAAAACTCATTTTTTTCTTCTTTAGATATAGCCAATGCTTCTTCTAAATACGAAATTCCTTTGTCTATATTATTTATATCAATATGAATAATACCAATATTAACAAGTGCTTTTACTTGGTCTGATTTTTTATTTAATTGTTTTGCTATAGAAAGATATACCTGATATTTTTCTAAAGCCTTTTCGTTTTCTTTTAAATCAGCATAAATATTACCCAAATTACTGTACAGACCTGCCTCAAGCATCTTATCATTAAAATTCTGACTTATTTTTAAAGCATGCTGGTAGGCTTCCAATGCCTGTATATTATTTGCCATAACATAATGAAGATTTCCTTTTTGTTGTAAAACCAACGCCTTCCCTTTTTGCCAATTAATTTGGCTAGTTATTGCAATAGCTTCTTCTATATAATCAAAAGCTCCATCAGGGTTAGTATAGGTCATATTACGAGTTACATCTATTAATAATTTGACTCTAATAGAATCTTTCTTAGAATGGGCTCTTAAATTTTCTAATATAGAATCTAATACTTGTTCTTGTGAAAAGTTTAATAAAGAGATTAATAGGAATAAGATAGAGAGTCCTATCTTTTTTATTGGACATTGTATCATGTAACATGAAATTGAATATCAAATATAATTGTTTTTAACCATTGTTTCTTATTTATTAGTAAGAAGTTCTAATAATCAATTATATGTATAATTTTTACGATTAATAATCAAACAAGAACGATAAATAATTCTTAATTGTTTAATTATATGTTTTTCATCAAATTAGCTTACTTAAAAAAATTCAAATTAATTAAGAACAATAAAAGCTATGAGAACACTGTTTAACAAATACTTTTTTACTTTATTTCTCTTAGTCATTGGGTGTAGTAATAATGATGATAATGCAACTAATGACAACAATGCAAAAGGTACAATACTATTGTCTGGTGATGATACTTCAGATGTGGGTACAACACTAATTGTTGGAGATATTGCTGAAGGAAGAACAGATTTAACCGGTACCCAAGATTCAATTATTATTGTCGAAGAAGGAACAACAATTTCTGATGACCCAGCTCCCTTTCCTCCGGGGGATCCACGTAATATAGAAATTTTTAATAGAAGCGATCCTGATAATGGTTTTGTTATTGTAGTAAAAGACGGTGCAGTTTCAATGAGTATTGTAGTGCAAGGTGTACCCTATACACATGCCTGTGATTCTGAATTCAATATTTTTACAGACTGTGGCTCTTTAGACATTGATCTTAATGAAAATAAAGTTATATTTATTGATACAACTGTAGAGAATACAGACACCGGAGCAATTTTAACGCTCAATGGTACTGTAACTTGGTAATAGATATTTTTCAATTTTTAAAAATAGTAGAAAATACCTCATCAACGCAAAAGGAATTGTATACTGAATTGACCAAGGTTAACAAGTGAAAGTGGATGTGACAACCGTGAGCTAATTCAAGTTTTTTAATTATTATTATATGTAACTTATAAATCAGACTATTTTATAAACTGATAGTCTATTACAACTAAATTTTAAATGCAGAAAAGATTCTTTTTTAGTAAGGTTTTAGCCCTAGGTTTTGTATTTGTAATTACAACTTCTTTTATCAAAAAAGATACCTATAAATCAGAAACATTGGTTACCGATTCACAATCAATGAAGTTTAATACCGATGGGTTATATTATGCCGAGTTCTATGATTATATATTTAGAGGACATTTTGAAAATATTGAAATCAAACCTGATGGTATGGAATTTCTTACAATTTTTGGGCTATATTTAACAACCTTTGGTAAACAGTGTTCCTCGTATTTACCGGCCAATAAAGTTCAAATTATGAAACAGGTGTGCTCTGTAGAACAGGTCTCCACTAATAATTACGGGGCGGAGTGGAGAGATTGTATTGAATGGAAGTGGGTTGGTACAGGTGTCTATGCTAAACCTGATTTATATAATGCCAAAATGGAGGTTGAAGGTATTTTAAGAGCAGACGGTTTACGAACTGTCATGGCAATGGTAACAGACCCAAATGCCATAGGTAATTCTATAGATATGGTACACAAAATTAAAGGATTAAAAAATGACATGGCTCAAATTTTTAAGCTAAACCCCTGTAATAGTGCTGGTATAAAACGATTTGAAGAAAACCTTAAGCTATTTGCATTGAATAAACCTGCTATACGTATGCAGGGTAGCAGTAAATATGCCGCCATGAAAAAATCTGGAGGCCCCACAGGATTTCAAGATTTCAATAAGTTAATTAATGACCTCATTGCTAACCAATCAAAAACTTGGTCTTTTAATCGTTATACCCAAGGAAGCATTTCTGGCGTAACTCTACAATCAAAAGACCATAAAGGAAGACCTACGGCATTACAAGCAAATTACAGTTATAGCGGATTTGGCAGTAGCAGTAAAGGTTGGGTAGTAATAACTTTTACCAATGGCTTGCCAGACTGCATTTATTTCTTTGACTTTCCTAAAAATTGTAAAACTCCAAGCAGTAGTATTGTGGTCTCTTATGCACAAGGGAATTATAGAAAAGAATAACCAATAAAAATAGTTCATTATAAATTTTAGGATAACTTAAAAACGCAACTGTCAAAATAAACTACTATGACTTATAAAAAAAAATATTACTGTTGTTTAACAATTGTCATTTCGGTATTTTTCACAACGATTTCACATAGCCAAGAAGTAGATGAAAGTGATTTAATTGTGTACAAAGCACCGTCTTCTAAATATCACGATATAGTGCTGCAAAGTCATAAAGGATTACCACGGTTTGGTTCGTTAAATAATTATCTTATTCCTGTTAAAAACAAAAATGGTTATAAAAAAAAATACTCAAGTATACGGCAAGATCCGGCTAGAGAAAAAAACAAAAAAATACAATTGGGTTATCAAAATTATTTAAAAATGATAACTTTTAAATATCTATCTGATATCTATAAGGATATAGATAGAGAGCGATTGACAAAAATGCCCCCAACTAGCACAATCGGAAAGCAAAAGAATTCGTATGAAGCTCAGCAATATTTGCGTAATCTACTGACTCTTTGTATCGAAGAAAAATGCAAAAATGGTCTTAACGGGAAAAACGAATTTGAACGCTTACGGAATTATAAAAACTTTGTTAGTGAAAATCTTGATGACCTAAGAAAATGGAGCAATACTTTCTTTACAAACAATAGCGTTATTGGTTATCATGTATCAGGCTTAGGTTTAGGTTCTTATGATTTTGATAAAAATGGCTATTGGGTACGTTTGAATCTTAATGTAAATATTGGAAATTCCAGAAGGGTTTCCGTCTCAACCATTTTTAAACCTAACGCTAATTACGAAAGTGATTTATTGAACAAAACTATAGTAGACCGCCGGAATCAAATACAGCCACTTCAAATATTTCTAGCTATGAGTCCTGAAAAAGCGGAAAAATTACAGCTCAATAAAGTCAGAAGTCTTTTTTTGGTTAAAAAAATAAAACTGACTTATAAAGAAATAGTTAGTGGATATAGAACAAGGCTTACACTAACTTACCATCATGAAAGTCCAGTCCTAGAAATTTATGAAGACAAGGCATTGACAAAAAAATTAGGCACACTTTCATTAAACAAACTTATCATAAAAGAACAATAAAAGACAATAGCATGAACCGTAAAATAGAACATTCTAAAAATAATATATGGTTGCTGATTTTATTACTTATATCTATTCATGTTGATGCGCAACAACCTGTTGATACTATTATCAATTATGATGATGTTATTACGTTTAAACCACCGTCTGAAAAATTTATCCCTCTACTATTGCAAACCCATAAGCAACAGTTACGATTCGGGCATCAAAATAGTTATTCCTTAAAACCAGATGGTTCTTATATAAGTCACCATAAGCAACCAGTTCTTGCTAAAAAAATAGATAAGAAAACTACCTTACTACAATACGGCCGTCAAGCTATTTATGAACTTTTAAAACTAAAGTTTATGAGCGAGGTTTATGCCGATATGGATAAAGAGTTTTTAACAAAAAGAAGTAGCAGTATGTATGTAAAAGGCAAAAACTCATATCATGCGCAACAACACCTGTTAAAATTAGCCAATGCAATCACCAGTAATAAAGAATTATACCGTTATTTCTGTAACTCAAAAAAGGAAGATTGCGCCTTTACTGCTGATAAGGATGTATATTATTATAGAAATATAGGAAATTGGGGAGGTAAAGAAGCCAATGAATTTCAAACCTTAAAAAGTTATACTTCGTATGTACAAAATAACTTAAAGATTTTGCAGCAATGGAGTAATACAATATTTCCTGACAATATTGTTGAAGGGTTTCTTGTGATAAAAACTTTTTTTAGAGAATATGATTTTAAAAATCAAGGCTATTGGATACATCTTACTCCAACTGGTCAAAATGATTTTTTACTCAGTTATATGGGTTTAGAACCTACCAATCCAAATGAACGAAAATTGGCAGATCCACGAGGGGTCTTGATTTTGTATAAAATGACTGCTTCAGAAGCAGAAAAACTATCTGATGCACAAAAAAGGAATATTTTTATGGTATTTAAAATCAAAGCTACCTTAAAAGATTTAGAACAGCAATATATTCGCCTTAAAGTTAGATATATATTAACGAGTCCTATTATTGAATTTTTTTGGGATGAAAGCCTTACCAAAAAAATAAGTGCCCTTTCAATTGATACAATGATCACTAAATAAATACATTAAAATGAGATTAAAAGAACACTATTTTAAAAACTTTGTATTATTAATACTACTAAATATTCCGATAATAATAGTAGGGCAAAGTTCAGATAAAAATACCATAACTTACAAGTCGCCTTCTAGTGATTATGTAGATATTACCATACAAAGTTACAAAGGATTACCTCGGTTTGGAAAAAAGTATTTCGTAAGAGGAGTTACACCACCAACAAACTCAAATGTCTATAGAGCACTAATAGAAATGAAATATTTAAATGCCATTTATGCTGATATGGATAAAAATAAACTTACCAGTTATGATAGGACTAATACAAATTTAAAAGATTCAAATTCTCGGTTTGCACAAAATAATTTATTGCAATTGGCAAAATCAGTAGGCTCTGACGCTCTTTTAGAAAAATATTTTTGTGATAAACCTACAACAGCAATAAAATGCACATTAATTGATGCATACGGAAAGCGAAAACGTATTCAATATTGGGGAGGGTCACGTAATAATCAATTTCAACAAATGCGTAGTTATAAAAGCTTTGTTAAAGACCATTTTGAAGTATTACAAAATTGGAGTAAAACTTTTTTTAAAGAAGGTTCGGAAATTGGATATATAGTAAGTCAATCAAGTGTAGTAAATCTATCACCAAACAGAGGGGTATCAAAAGCTTATGATTTTCAAAAAAAAGGATATTGGTTAGGAGGAGTTATCACTGGTGGTGGTCATCCTATACCTACTCTTGAGTTTGCACCATTTACCGAGAATGAAAAAATATTAAAAGATCGACATTCTAAAATATTTTTATCTATAAGTCCCGAAAAGGCGAAAAAACTTTCTTTAAGCGTAAGGTCTCCCTTATTTACAGTAGCAAAGATTAAAATTCACCAAAATAAAAAAATACCCATAAGTAATGAAAGAGTCTCATTTTCTTTTGAATTAGAAAGTCCAATCATAGAAATTTATAAAGACAAAGCATTAACCAATAAAATTGGCGAAATAAATGTAGATAAACTCCTTTTCAAATAATAACCTCTTTTAAATCTATTATAATGAACTATAAAAAACTAATTAATTTACTCATTTTAGGGATATTATTATTAGGAAATATTGAAGGTTCTCATGCTCAATTCTTAAAAAAACTGAAAGATCAGGTATCTAAAACGGTTACAGAGACTGTGGATAAAATAGCATCTAAAAAAAAGAAAAAAACTGTTCCAAAAGCAACTACTCCGAATAAAGGCAAAAAGACTAACCCAACTTCCACAAAGAAAAACATTCCTATAAAAAAACAAGATCAAGAGATTGATTATAGCGACACTTATATTATTAAATCTCCCTATCCTGAATTTAAAACTATACACTTACAAGCTTTCAAGGGATTGCCACGATTCGGTAATCATAACCCTTATTATTTTAAGAATAAGTATGGAGGCCAAAGCGTAAACAGAGTAAAAAACACTTTGCTAACCAATGGTTATAAAAATTATGGCTCTCTATTGACCATGCATTATTTAGATTCATATTATAAAGATATAGACCGCGCTAGTCTTACCGTAATAGATCATTCAAATGCCAATAATAAAAAAGACTTACACTCTTCTGTTGCTCAAAGAAACTTGCTAAATACTGTTTATAAATTAGGTTCTGAAAGTACTATGAAAACCTTTTTGTGTGATGTATCAAATACTAACTGCATCCCTACAAATAAATGGGGAGGATCAAGAGATGAATTTGAAGCTCAAGAAAAATATACAACTTTTGTAAATAAGCATTTAGACGATCTTCTTAAGTGGAGTAAAGATTTTTTTAAAAACGGTATCCAAACAGGTTATTTTGTAAACCGCCATAAATGGGAAACCTCTTATGACTTTGACGCGCAAGGCTATTGGATTCCTATTTTTCCTAATAACTTTCATAAAGGTCATCATTACCGTTTTACAGGTGAAGAAGCTTTCTTTTTTGAGTTTTTACCAATTACCAATTATGGCAATAAGCATCTTAACCGAATGACAGACCCAAATAGTTATTATCCTTTAGTTCTTCTAAAAATGAATGCCGAAACTGCTGAAACATTGACAAACAAAAAACCTGAATTTGTGTATTCTGCTACAAAAGTAAAAATTGTATTTAAAAAACTTAATGACAGTCAAATACATAGCCCAATGGTTCAATTTACCTATCATTTATTAAACCCAGTTATAGAATTTTTTGAAGACATTGAACTTACAAAAAAAATAGGTGAGATAAATTTAGAAAATGTAGTTTATAAAAAGAGAAACTAATTCATTTTATTACGGTTAAAGTACTTCTTTTAATCACTTGTTAATCAAAATAATAGTTTTATATTTGCCGCCTGATAAACAATCAGTACATAAAAATTATTAATTAAAATTTAATGTTAGCATGTATTTAACAGCTGAAAAGAAAGCAGAAATTTTCAAAAAACACGGAAAATCTGCACAAGACACAGGTTCTTCTGAAGGGCAAATAGCCTTATTTACCCACAGAATTAACCACTTAACTGAACATTTAAAAAATAATCGTAAAGACTTTAATACCGAGCGTTCTCTTGTAAGATTGGTAGGTAAACGTAGAAATTTATTAGACTATTTGATTAAAACAGATATTTTAAGATATCGTGCAATAGTTAAAGAATTAGGATTAAGAAAATAATAAAAGGAGGCAGTTTGCCTCCTTTTTAATTATCCCGAATTTATTTCGGGATCTCATAATTAATATTTCCAGATAAGGAAATTAAATAATATCCTGAAATAATTTCAGGATATTCTAAAAAGCTTTTTAGACTTTTCATTGGTTATACAACACAACTACAAAACCAATTGTTAAATCTAACCTAAGATATATTATATAGGTTAAAAAACTAAAAAAATATGATACCCAAGGTATTTAATGAAATTATTGATTTAGAAGATGGAAGAACCATCTCATTAGAAACCGGAAAATTAGCCAAACAGGCTCATGGTTCGGTTGTAGTACAAATGGGAAAAGCAATGTTGTTATGTACAGTTGTATCTAACTACAAAGCCAGCCCGGTAGATTTTCTACCCTTAACAGTAGATTATAGAGAAAAATTTGCTGCTGCAGGTCGTTATCCCGGAGGGTTCTTTAAAAGAGAAGCAAGACCTAGTGATGGCGAAGTGTTAACAATGCGTTTAGTAGACAGAGTTTTACGTCCATTATTCCCGAAAGATTATCACAATGAAGTACAAGTGATGATTCAGTTAATGTCTCATGACGAAGATGTAATGCCAGATGCTTTGGCAGGATTGGCAGCTTCGGCAGCAATACAGTTAAGTGATTTCCCTTTTGAATGCGCAATTTCTGAAGCGCGTGTTGCCAGAGTTAATGGAGAATTTATCATCAATCCGTCAAGAGCGCAATTAGCTGAATCTGATATCGATATGATGGTTGGTGCCTCTGCGGATTCTGTAATGATGGTTGAAGGAGAAATGCATGAGTGTAGCGAAGAAGAAATGATTGAAGCTATTAAAATTGCACACGAAGCTATTAAAATTCAATGTGCTGCTCAAGTACGTTTAGCTAAGGCTTTTGGTAAAAAAGAAACACGTGAATATGAGACTGAAAAAGAAGATGAAGAGTTAGCTCAAAAAATTCATGAAATGACATATAAAGGATGTTATGCTATTGCTAAAGCTGGCACCTCTAAAAAAGAACGCGGATTAGCTTTTTCTGAACTAAAAGAAGAGATTACCTCATCGTTCTCTGAAGAAGAATTGGAAGAAAATGGCGATTTAATTTCAAAATATTTCAGCAAAGCTCAAAAAGCAGCTATAAGAGACCTAACCTTAAAAGAAGGGCTACGCCTTGACGGAAGAAAAACTACAGACATCAGACCTATTTGGTGTGAAGTAGATTACTTACCATCTACACATGGTTCTTCATTATTTACGCGTGGTGAAACTCAAGCTTTAGCCACAGTTACATTGGGTACTTCTAGAGAAGCTAACAAAATAGATATGCCATCTTATGAAGGTGAAGAAACTTTCTATTTACATTATAACTTCCCTCCTTTTTGTACAGGTGAAGCCCGCCCTTTAAGAGGAACTTCTCGTCGTGAAGTTGGTCATGGTAATTTAGCACAACGTGCTTTAAAAAATATGATTCCTGCTGATTGCCCTTATACAGTAAGAATTGTTTCTGAAGTATTAGAATCTAATGGTTCTTCTTCTATGGCAACTGTTTGTTCTGGCACAATGGCTTTGATGGATGCAGGTGTACAAATGAAAAAACCTGTTTCAGGTATTGCGATGGGATTGATCTCTGATGGTGATAATTATGCTGTTCTATCTGATATTTTAGGAGATGAAGACCATTTAGGTGATATGGATTTTAAAGTTACAGGTACTGCCGATGGTATTACAGCCTGTCAGATGGATATTAAAGTAAAAGGATTGTCATACGATATTTTAGTAAATGCATTGAAACAAGCTCGTGATGGTCGTTTACACATCTTAGAAAAATTAACAGATACGATTGCACAACCAAATGCAGATGTTAAATCTTATGCTCCTAAAATGGTTACCAGAACAATTCCTAATGAATTTATTGGTGCATTGATTGGACCTGGTGGAAAAGTAATTCAAGAATTACAAAAAGAGACAGGATGTACTATTGTTATCAATGAAGATCCTGTTACCGAAGAAGGTATTGTTGAGATTCTAGGAACAGGTCAAGAAGGTATTGATGCTGTATTAGCTAAAATTGATTCTTTATTATTTAAGCCGGAAAAAGGAAGTGTTTACGAAGTAAAAGTTATAAAAATGCTTGACTTTGGTGCAGTTGTAGAATATATGGAAGCTCCTGGTAATGAAGTATTATTGCACGTAAGTGAACTTGCTTGGGAACGTACTGAAAATGTTAGTGATGTTGTAAATATGGGAGATGTTTTTGATGTGAAGTATTTTGGTGTTGACCCAAGAACTCGTAAAGAAAAAGTATCTCGTAAAGCTTTATTAGAAAAACCTGAAGGTTTTGTAGAAAGACCTCCAAGAGATAATAATAGAGGTCGTGATAATCGTGGAAGAGATAATCGCGGACGTGATAATAGAAGGAGAGATTAATTTTAATCCTTTTTAAAATTAAAACCCATCATCTTGAAGTTTCAAGATTGATGGGTTTTTTTTGTAAAGAAAGAAAGTTCTTTCTTTACACCCTAATTCTTTTTCTTAATTAACAATTCTCCACTTATTATTTTCTAAATCATCAAAACCAATGATTCCTTCTTTAAAGTCAAAATATACTTTATTAAAAGAAATATTATTATTTTCATGATTATCTATTTAAATATTTCTTTTCAAAAATACTTTTATTAATTAATTCTTATATTGAAATAATAGCGTTTATAACAAATTGTATTCTTATATTTTGCAAAAAAGCAACTACTTATCTTTGGTTTTGCAAAAATCGCAAAAGAATTATCCAATATTTAAAGAGCTAAACTCTAAATAATATCTCATATGAAGAGGGAATTACCTTAGCTTTAGGTATTTGTTTATTCGTGAGACTCTAAAAAATTAATTTCGATTTTTTAGTTAGTCGAACTAATCCCGCTTTCCTGTACTGAACTTGTTTCAGTATCCCGGGATCTCGGTTTAATACCTCGACCCTTGGGTCGATTCCTAATTATTGGATCCAAGGCTTGCCTTGGGGTTTAATATCCTTTATTAATATTTTATTAACTGTTTTGTAACATTTTTCAAACTAATCCCGTATATATATGTACACGACAAAAAATAAGGGTATTAATTTAAATTGAATTCATGAGACAACTTAAAATTACAAAACAAGTTACTAATCGCGAAACAGCTTCATTAGATAAATATTTGCAAGAAATTGGTAAAGTTGATTTGATTACAGCAGATATGGAAGTTGAATTAGCACAACGTATTAAAGCAGGTGATCAAGTTGCTTTAGAACGTTTAACAAAAGCAAATTTACGTTTTGTAGTATCGGTTGCTAAACAATATCAAAACCAAGGGTTAACATTGCCTGATTTAATTAATGAAGGTAATTTAGGTTTAATTAAAGCAGCTAAACGTTTTGATGAGACCAGAGGTTTTAAGTTTATTTCTTATGCCGTTTGGTGGATTCGTCAATCTATTTTACAAGCATTGGCCGAGCAATCTAGAATTGTACGTTTACCTTTGAATAAAATCGGATCTATAAATAAGATCAATAAAACATTTGCACGTTTAGAGCAAGAAAATGAAAGACCTCCTTCAGCTGAAGAAATAGCTAAAGAGTTAGATATGACCATCAATGATGTAAAAGAATCTTTAAAAAATTCTGGTCGTCATGTCTCTATGGATGCTCCATTAATTGAAGGTGAAGATTCTAATTTATATGATGTATTACGTTCTGGAGAATCTCCAAATCCTGATAGAGCTTTATTGCATGAATCATTAAAAACAGAAATTGAACGTGCTTTAGAAACATTAACTCCTAGAGAAGCTGATGTTGTTGCGCTATACTTTGGTTTAGGTGATGCACACCCTATGACCTTGGAAGAAATAGGTGAAACTTTTGATTTAACTCGTGAAAGAGTACGTCAAATTAAAGAAAAAGCCATCAGAAGATTGAAACATACCTCAAGAAGTAAAATTTTAAGAACCTACTTAGGTTAATTTTTTATACTTTTACAACAATGAGTAGTCAAATAAACTATTCGTTTTTTGATTAATGAATTGAAAACTCTCAACAATGTTGAGAGTTTTCTTTTTTAATACTATTTTTGTAAAAAACCGAATATGAGTCACCTTATAGCTCCTTCAATTTTAGCTGCCGATTTTGCCAACTTACAGCGCGATATAGAAATGATTAACAATAGCGAAGCCGATTGGTTTCATATTGATGTGATGGACGGTATGTTTGTCCCTAATATATCATTTGGAATCCCGGTAATAAAAGCCATAAAAAAACATGCTAAAAAAACGATGGATGTCCATTTGATGATTGTAGATCCCGATCGATATATTACAGATTTTAAAAATGCCGGAGCAGACATTTTAACCGTTCATTATGAAGCATGTGCACATTTACACAGAACAGTACAAGCCATAAAAGCTGAGGGAATGCAAGCTGGTGTTTCTTTAAATCCGCATACCCCAATTGCAGTACTTGAAGATATTATTACAGACTTAGACCTGGTATTGATTATGAGTGTGAATCCTGGTTTTGGTGGACAAAGTTTTATTGAAAATACCTATAAAAAAGTAATTCAGTTACGAGATTTAATTGATAAATCGGGTTCTAAAGCAGTGATAGAAATTGATGGTGGAGTTAATGATAAAAATTGCTCCAAATTAGTTGCAGCAGGAGCCGATGTATTGGTTGCCGGAAGTTTTGTGTTTAAAAGTGAGAATCCTACAGAGACGATTACAAAGTTGAAGAATAGTTAGTTTATTATAAGCTCTTGACCCTTCCATCTTTTGATCTTATCAATTTTTTGTTATGTATTCTTTTATCTTTCATTTTATATAAAAAATAATAAAATTATGATTCAATCCCTCCGCCCTGACAAAATAGTTAGGACACCTCTCTTTATCCAAAGGGAGGAGCCAACAACAATTTATATTTGAGTTTGAATTTTAATACCCTTAACACTTAACTGTAAAGAGGTATTACCATTCCAATGATTTTCTTCAATAGTACAAACAATGTCAAACAGAGTTGCTTTTGAAATAGTTTCATAGTATTTACCTAGATTAAATCCAATTCCGTTAAACTTTACTCCGTTTTCTGAAACTATACTGAGTTTTAAATGACTTTCATCAGCACCTACGTTTTTAGAATAACCAGTATCTTTTACATTTTTAATCATAAAAACAGGTTTCATATTTTTAGGACCAAAAGGGCCAAACTGTTTTAAGATTCTATAAAATTTAGGTGTGATTTCTGAGAGATCAATTTCTTGATCTATTTTAATTTCAGGACTTCTCAGTTCATCAGGAATTGTCTCCTTAACTACTTGCTCAAATTTTTGTTTGAAATTTTCATAATTTTCTTTCAGTAAGGTTAATCCAGCCGCATATTTATGTCCGCCAAATTGTTCAATAAATTCTGAGCAAGCATCCAAGGCATTGTAAACATCAAACCCACGAACAGAACGAGCCGAAGCAGCTAACTTATCACCACTTTTTGTAAAAACCAAAGTAGGTCTATAATAGTTTTCTATTAAACGTGAAGCCACAATACCAATCACTCCTTTATGCCAATCATCTTGATATACAACCGTTGTAAAATCTTGTTCTTCACTATTTGTTAGTATTTGTTTTAAACCCTCTTGCGTTATAATTTTATCTAGATCTCTTCTATTATTATTAAAAACTTCAATTTCAGCGGCTTTAGAATTGGCAGCATCTAGATCCTTTTCAGTCAACAACTCCACAGCATAATTACCGTGCTTCATTCTACCCGCAGCATTGATACGGGGAGCGATGATAAAGACAACATCAGTTATAGTCAATGTGTCTTTTTTTAGCTGATTGATAATTGACTTGATACCTGCTCTGGGTACTGTATTAATTTGGTGTAAGCCATGAAAAGTCAATATTCTGTTCTCTCCTGTAATCGGGACAATATCTGCAGCAATAGCGGTTGCAACCAAATCTAAATAAATCTTTAAATCATCAATTGCCTGATTTCTATGCGAAGCTAAGGCCTGCACCAATTTAAAACCAACGCCACAACCACATAACTCATCGTAAGGATAATTACAATCTTCTCTTTTAGGGTCTAAAACTGCAACTGCTTTTGGTAATTCATCTCCCGGACGATGGTGATCGCAAATAATAAAATCAATACCTTTATTGTTGGCATACTCAACTTTATCAATGGCTTTAATACCACAGTCTAAGGCAATAATAAGTGAAAAATCATTGTCTTCAGCAAAATCAATTGCTTGATAAGAAATACCATAACCTTCATTATATCTATCAGGTATATAAGTCGCTATATTCGTATAATACGTTTTTAAATAAGATGAAACCAACGAAACTGCAGTTGTACCATCAACATCATAATCACCATAGACCAATATATTTTCGTTTGTTGAAACCGCCTTTTGAATACGCTCAACTGCTCGTTGCATATCTTGCATTAAAAAAGGGTTGTGCAAATCCTCTAAATTAGGTCTGAAGAAATCCTTGGCTTCTTGATAATTTTCTATTCCACGTTGTACTAATAATGAAGCTATTGTTTTGTCAATAAATAATTCTGTTGCGAGTTTTGATACTTTTTCAGAAGATGGTTTTGGTTTGAGTGTCCAGCGCATAGAAATATTATTTTTTACTCTTCAAAATACTTAATTTCAATTGTAATCTCAGCAAACTGCCGAAACATTTCCATCACACCGCAATAACGTTCTTCAGATAGTTTTACAGCTTTTTCTATTTTTGATTTTTTAAACTCTTTTCCATAGAAATTATAGTTCACTTTTACTTTATGATAATATTTAGGATGTTCATCGGTCAATTCTGCTTCAATGTCAATTGAAAAACCATCAACTTCTGCCCTCATTTTCTTTAAAAGCGGTATCACATCTACACCAGAACATCCTGCTAAAGCTGATAGCATTAATGATTTTGGTCTAAAACCATCACCGTTGCCTCCATTTTCTTCACCAACATCAATCATTAAATTTCCTCCTTGATTGGTAGATTCAAACTGCATATTGCCTTTCCAAGTTGTTTTTACATTATTTGTCATTATTTATCAATTTTATTTATTAAACCCCCTCTCCTTTGAAGAGGGCTAGGGAGAGGATTTCTAAATCCTTTGGTATATGATTCGCAGTAATAACTATCCTATTCATTGGTTTTTTATAAGTAGGATATTTAAATCTGGTAATCACTATTTTACGCTGTAATAACCTCGTAAAAATAGTAATATCATTACTATAAATTACCGGATAATCACTATTAAATTTCAAGATTTTATTTGGGTGTAATTGGGCAGTTAAAAAATCTAAATTTAGCCTCAACTTTTGTCGTTGTTCATTGTATAGATCTTGCGCTTGTACATAGGCTTCCAAATAAGCGGGATTTGCTCCTGAAGAAGATACAAAAACGGACTCACTTTTTAAAGCATCAATAAACTGTTTATCTGAAGCTATGACACCTCCAGACAAGCCTAAAGCTTTCCCTAAAGAAGAAATCATAATTTTTCTATATAGCTTTTCATTTGAAATAGAATTGAAAATTCCCTTTCCATTCTTACCAACAATTCCTAAACTATGTGATTCATCTATTATCAATGTAATTTTCTTTTTTGATGAAATTTCATCTAGAAAATCAAAAGAAGTAGGTGTTACTTCTAAAGATAATATTGTATCTACGGTAATCACTATTTCTTCTATAATATCATCTAGTAACTTAGGGTGTAATTTACCTTCTACAAATAATGGTAAACTATGATCTACTAAAACTGCCGGATGTGTTTTAGGATAATGAAAAAACGTATTTATAGTTTTAGATAAATATTCAGTAGTTAGCTTTCCTGCCAACGTTCCTGAAGAAACCGTTACTGAAGCTTCTGAACCTATTTGTTCTGAAAATAATTGTTCCACCTTATCATAAACTGATAATTTTACATTTGCATCGCGTGAGCTTCCATAAAATGTTCCCCATTTTTTAATGTTTTGGACAATTAAGTTTTGAAATTCAGGCAGGGTAGCCATTCCTAAATAGGAAGTGCCTCCAAAATATAGATGCTCTTCACCTTTTATGGTGATTGTTCTATCTGGGAAACCGTCAACTTTCATTCAGTACTAAATTTTACTTTTAATATTCTCCTCCTTATCAAGGAGGAGTGGATTTATGTGTGCGATAGCAAAACATAAAGACGAGGTGGTTATTTCACTTTATATTCATCTAATATTAATAACCCTTCCGTCCGCTTTTTGCGGACACCTTCCCTTTAAAAGGGAAGGAATTTACTTTGTGCAAAATTCATAATTGATTTAAAGCAACTCAACCCCAGTTCCATTTAACTCACTATATTGTATAACACCATTTTTTAAGGTTATACCTGTAGCAATATCTTCAGCTAATAATATCGCACCATCCATATCAACATAATCTAATAATGGCAATAAATGCGCAATCGCTGAAATCCCAACTGATGATTCCGTCATACAACCCACCATTGTTTTCATACCAAATTCTTTTGCTTGCATTAGCATTCTCCTTGCAGATGTCAATCCTCCACATTTTACCAATTTTACATTCACTCCATGAAAATGATTATGGCATTTGGCAACATCGGATTCTACTTGGCAACTTTCATCGGCAATAATTGGCAGCACTGAATTTTGATATACTTTTTTATGTGCATCCCAATCATCAGCCTTCATAGGTTGTTCAATAAATTCAACGCCAAGCTTTTTTAGTTCAATAGCATTGTTTATGGTTTCATCGACAGTCCATCCGCAATTCGCATCTACTCTAAAAACAGCCTCCGTATGTTTACGAAGTTCAGTGATGATCTTTATATCTTCTTTTGTACCTAATTTAATCTTATAAATAGGCCAAGGTAATTCTTGCATTTTGGCAATCATCTTCTCAATAGAATCTATCCCAATCGTATAGTCACTTAACGGATTATTATTGACATCATAACCCCATAATTCATATAATTTTTTACCTTTTTTACGTGCATATAGATCGTTATATGCCAAATCTAAAGCACATAATGCAAACATATTCTCTTTTAAATGCGGATACATTTTATCCCAAAAATTTTCTGGAGTTTCACCTGAAGTTGATTCAATTATAGATTGGATTGCTTCTAAGTCAGCTATTATTTTTGAGACTGTAATTCCGTAATATGGATTGGAGGTCGCCTCACCATAACCTAAAAATTCACCCTCTTTTAATTCAACAATTAAAGTAGGTTGTGAGTTATAAGACTCTCTAGAAATAGTAAATGTATGTTTTAGCTTAAGTTCAAAAGACCTCAGGATTAGTTGCATAGAATCAATTTATTGAGAATTAAAAATACTAAAAAATCTTAAACAAATCCCAATTTCCAAATCCCAATTTCCAAAAAAAAATGAATTATAATAAGGATTTCTTTACTAAATTTTTGCAAATAGTTTTTATAGAATTATTTGTAATTTGTGCATTTGTAATTTGTCATTTAAAATTCTTTTATGCCTTTAGTAACACCTCTTTCTTCAGATCATAGCCCGGAAACAAAACAGTTAGCAGAATTCTTTAATGAAACCTTAGGTTTTTGCCCTAATTCAGTATTGACCATGCAGCATAGACCTGCGATCAGTAAAGCTTTTATCAATTTAAATAAAGCGGTTATGGCAAATGAAGGTCGTGTAACTTCTGCTTTAAAGCGGATGATTGCTTGGGTAAGCAGTAATGCAACAGGTTGTCGTTATTGTCAGGCACATGCCATTCGAGCAGCAGAGCGTTATGGTGCAGAGCAAGAACAGCTAGATAATATTTGGGAGTACAGAACACACGCTGCATTTAATGAAGCAGAACGTGCTGCACTAGATTTTTCGTTGGCTGCTTCTATGATACCAAATGCTGTTGATGAAAACGTTAAAAAACGATTGTATGAACATTGGAATGAAGGCGAAATCGTAGAAATGTTAGGTGTAATTTCTCTTTTTGGATATTTAAATCGTTGGAATGATTCTATGGGGACTTCCATTGAAGATGATGCTGTTGAAAGTGGTAAACAATATCTTGGCAAACATGGTTGGGAAAAAGGAAAACACGGATAGAGTTACGATTTTTGATTTAATTGCTTATGAGTAAAAATATTTTTAATAAAAACTATTCTTATTGATAAACAAAAATGTATTTTCATACTAATATTACTGCCAACTGCCACTGATCCCGATAGCTATCGGGACTGCCTACTTTTTCCCTTCCACAACAACCACAAACTCACCCTTAGGAGCTTTATTCTCAAAATGAGCAAGTACTTCTTTTACAGTTCCTCGTATAGTTTCCTCATACAATTTTGTCAATTCACGTGATACTGAAACTTGACGTTCTTTGCCAAAATACTCAGCGAACTGCGTTAAGGTTTTAATCAATTTATGAGGCGATTCATAAAAGATCATCGTTCTTTCCTCTTCAACCAATACTAAAAGACGACTATGTCGTCCTTTTTTTACAGGTAAAAAACCTTCAAAAACAAACTTGTCATTTGGCAGTCCGCTATTAACTAAGGCAGGTACAAAAGCTGTAGCGCCGGGTAAACACTCAACTTCAATATTATTTTGAATACAAGCTCTAGTTAATAAAAATCCCGGGTCAGAAATAGCGGGAGTGCCAGCATCAGAAATCAAGGCAATGGTTTCACCAGATCTTAATCTATCTATAATCCTATCTACCATTTTATGTTCATTGTGCATATGATGACTATGCATTTGTGTAGAAATATCAAAATGCTTTAATAATTTTCCTGAAGTACGGGTGTCTTCTGCCAATATCAAATCAACCTCTTTCAAAACTTCAACAGCTCTAAAAGTCATATCCTTTAAATTACCAATAGGTGTAGGGACAATGTATAATTTACTCATACCGGCAAAGGTAAATGTTTATTTGATTTGTTTCTTAATTTAATTTCTGCTAGCTTCGCTTACTTGTGCTGTCCCGAAAGCTTTCGGGATGGTTTCAGTATCAGTCGATATAGTTCAACCTGTGCTGAATTTATTTCAGTATTAAACGAAACTATATCTTTACGTTGTAGCACAGATTAAAAAACCTTATATGAATGAAGAAATAAAAACAGATTATTGTATAATAGGAGGAGGTATTGCCGGAATTTTGTTGGCGAGTAAATTAGCATCTTCCGGCAAAAATATACTGATATTGGATCAAGGCCCTCGTTTTTCTGAAGAAGATCGTTCTAATATGCTTCTTAAAAGTAAGGAAGATTTAAACGATTTTGCTGATTATAATGATAATGTAGATGCTGATATTGTTACTCCACTTAGCTCAGCTAGTTCAGGAGATCAGGTTGTGGAGTGGACAAACTACAGGTTGTTCGGTATTGGTGGTACGGCGCTTCATTTTGAAGGTATCATGATGCGTCCTATTGAAGAAGACATGAAGGTTAAATCCCTTTACGGATATAGTCGTGATTGGCCTATTTCTTATTCAGAATTGGAACCATGGCTTCTTGCTGCCGAATATGAAATAGGAGTTTCAGGGAATGATGATAATCCTTACGCTTCACCAAGATCTGGTTCCTTTCCTATGCGAGGTCATCCATTCTCCTATTTTGACAGTAAAATATTTGCTCCTGCATTAAAAAAAATTGGGATTACCGGACACTCTTGCCCAAGGGCAGTTAATTCTATTCCTTATCGTGGTCGTTCAGCTTGTCAAGCTTGTCGTGCATGTAAATTTTGTCCATCAGGTGCTCGATATTCACCAGATCGAGTTCATGTTCCCATATTAGAAAAACATGATAATGTTAAAATTCTAGAAAATTTAAGTGTTAGGAAGTTGGAAACCAACTCAAAAGGAGATAAAATTATTGCTGCTCATGCTATACATGTTCACGATAGATCAGAAGTAATTATTCGAGCTCAAAATTTTATTGTAGCAATGGGTGGAGTAGAAACTCCAAGAATGTTATTATTATCCGCTGACAATGGAATTCATAAAGACGGTCTTGGAAATATGGGCGGACAACTCGGTCTTGGGTTTAGTGATCATGATTCACCCTATATTACTTTAGATGTTGGAAAGCCTGTTGGCAGTCGGTTAGGTTTTGAAACTATGATTTCAGAACATTTTCGCACTCAAATCAATAGAAGAGAACAACCTAGCTTTATGATGCTTGGTTCACCAGCTATGGATTGGTTTCCTATAGGAAATGAAGCTACGCAATGGTCAACACATGATAATAATTTTTCTCTTGAAAATCTCCGTAAAGGAATACCTCAGATAGCTACTATTACAGCATTTACCGAAATAGAAGGTAAAGGGATATTAGAACTTGATAAAAACAAATTCGATGCTTTTGGAGATCCTATTGCAAAAGTTACAATGAAACTGACAGATTGGGATCGTAGAGCCTATACAAAATTGGTAGAGTTGGCACCTGAACTGGCAGATGCGATGAATGCAAAAAAAGTTTCTGAAGTATTACCACCCGGTTCTGCGTTGGGATACCATCCTTCCGGGGCTACCGCTATGGCAAAAACTCCTGATGAAGGAGTGTGTGACGAAAACCTAAAGGTTTTTGGATTGGAAAACCTATATGTTGTTGGTAACTCTGTATTCCCACATATGGGATCGAATCCTCCCACCTTAACAATAGTTGCTTTGGCTTTGAGGTTAGCAGCACATTTTGAAGGAGTAAAATAATTTAATTATGGAAGATATAACACGTCGTCGATTTGTAATCCAAAGTTCTAAATTACTTGCTTTTATACCTTTTGCAGGTGTTATAGGTTGTATTTCGAATACCGATTTAAAGCTAAGTCCTAAAGATTCTTTAAAAAGACTGATCTATATTATTGGTCCTTGGAGAGAAGAAGATCAATTAATTGCAGAAAATTTTGCAAAACGATTCCTTAAAGCAAATCATGCGGATCAATATTTATCAAAATCGGTTAAACTGATTCAAAGTCTCTTTAAGCAAATATCTGAAGAAACTATGGCTGTTAAAGAAATTGATCTTGATAATATCCCTAAAGAAGAACAGGAAATATTAATAAATCTATCAGAACAACTTTACAGTTTTGTAGAAGTAAGATTTTATGTGTCAAACGAGCCGCCTTGGGGTCATTGTCAGGATAATTCCATGTGGCATACGAGAATTCCGAAGTAACTAACTATATAATTTATATTGAATGAAAGAGCTAAACGTGCTACACCAGCTATATGATAATGCACCCAAAAGGTCGCACTACGCATAACTAAATCGATAAGCATAACCCCAATATTAGATATAAAAATTTACAATCCAATTCAATCATATATAACTTCTTGAAAAGGAAAACAAAACACATCTCATTACAACAAAAATAACTAATTTTGCAACCTCAAAATAAAAGAGATGTACAGAAGTCATACCAACGGAGAATTAAGATCAGAACATATAAATCAAGAAGTTACCCTATCTGGTTGGGTGCAGAAAGTACGTGATAAAGGATTTATGATCTGGGTAGATCTACGTGATAGATATGGAATTACGCAATTGATCTTTGATGAAGAACGTAGTTCGACAGCATTGATGAATCAAGCGAAAACCTTAGGTAGAGAGTTTGTTATTCAAGTAAAAGGGATTGTGATTGAACGTGCTTCTAAAAATCCGAATATCCCAACAGGAGATATTGAAATTTTAGTGTCCGAATTGCAAATATTAAATGAAGCACTACTTCCTCCGTTTACCATTGAAGATGAAACCGATGGTGGTGAAGAATTGCGTATGAAATATCGGTATTTAGATATTCGTCGAAATCCTGTAAAAGAAAACCTAATTTTTCGTCATAAAGTAACACAAGAAGTACGAAATTATCTTTCTAATGAAGATTTTATTGAAGTAGAAACACCATATTTAATCAAATCAACCCCAGAAGGTGCACGTGACTTTGTAGTGCCTTCACGGATGAATGAAGGTCAGTTCTATGCGTTGCCTCAATCACCTCAAACCTTTAAACAGTTATTGATGATTGGTGGAATGGACAAGTATTTCCAAATTGTAAAATGCTTTAGAGATGAAGACCTACGTGCCGATAGACAACCCGAATTTACGCAGATTGATTGTGAAATGGCTTTTGTAGAACAAGAAGATATTTTAAATGCTTTTGAAGGATTGACACGTCATTTATTAAAAGAAATTAATGATGTTAAGGTTGATAAATTCCCAAGAATAACCTATGATGAAGCTATGCAGAAATATGGAAATGACAAACCGGATATCCGTTTTGGAATGGAGTTTGGCGAACTGAATGAAGTAACTCAACATAAAGATTTTAATGTATTTAATTCGGCTGAATTGGTAGTCGGAATTGCTGTTCCTGATGGAAATTCATATTCCCGTAAAGAGATTGACAAACTGATTGACTGGGTAAGACGTCCGCAAGTTGGAGCCTTAGGTATGGTATATGTTCGTTGTAATGATGATGGAACATACAAATCGTCAGTTGATAAGTTTTACGACCAAAAAGATTTAGCAAAATGGGCTGAAAAAACAGGTGCAAAAAAAGGCGATTTAATTTGTGTGCTTTCAGGTGAAATCAATAAAGTAAGAACACAGCTAAGTGCCTTGAGAATGGAATTGGCAGAACGTTTAGGTTTACGTAACCCGAAAGAGTTTGCCCCACTTTGGGTGATTGATTTTCCTTTATTAGAATGGGATGAAGATACCGAGCGATATCACGCAATGCATCATCCGTTTACCTCACCAAAACCAGGACAATTAGAATTATTAGCAACCAAACCCGGAGATGTAAAAGCCAATGCTTACGATTTGGTATTGAACGGAAATGAAATTGGTGGTGGTTCCATCAGAATTCATGATAAAAAGACCCAAGCCTTACTGTTTGATTATCTAGGGTTTACACCTGAAGAGGCAAAAGCACAATTTGGCTTTTTAATGAATGCTTTTGAATATGGCGCACCTCCACATGGTGGAATTGCTTTCGGATTAGACAGATTGGTAGCAATCCTTGGCGGACAAGAAACCATCCGTGATTTTATCGCCTTCCCTAAAAATAATTCAGGTAGAGATGTAATGATCGATGCTCCGGCACCAATTGATAAAATGCAATTAGAGGAATTAAGTTTAAAATTGAATATTAAAACAGACTGAAGACTGAAGACCGAAGTTGTGAAATTGAATCTATTTGTCATTCTTTCGCATCCAATTGTCGACAATAAAATACGAATGAATGTCCGTTTGAGCAGTCACCCCGAGCGGAGTCGAGGGGCGATAACAAATGACGAAGTGATCTTCTAAATTAAGAGATTGCCATGGCTTTGAAAATAAAGCCTCGCAATGACATATTTTTTTTATCTTTATAAAATGCCAAAACCTAAAAGTTTATTTACCAAAATTCTAATTTGGAGGTATAAGCATATCTCTGAAAGGACATTTATCTATATCCTTAGTATTTTGGTTGGTTTTTTAGCAGGTTTAGGTACTACGGTTTTAAAGAACTTTACCCATTATATCCAATTAGTATTAGGAACTAATATCATTAAAAACTATCAAAATTCCTTATACTTTATTTTTCCTATTATAGGTTTATTATTGGTCTTTATCATTAAAAAAACTTGGTTAAAAAAACATATTGGGCATGGTATTTCTACAACACTTCATGCTATTTCAAAACTCAACGGAATAATTCCGAGATATAATATTTTTGCTTCTTTAATTACTGCTCCTTTAACTGTTGCTTTTGGTGGTTCGGTTGGGTTACAAGGACCAGCAGTAAGTGCAGGTAGTGCATTGGCTTCTAATACAGCTCAATTATTTCATATGAATGCCAAAACTCGTATGTTATTAATAGGTTGTGCCACAGCAGGCGCTATGGCATCAATGTTTAAAGCACCTATTGCTGCCATTATTTTTGCCGTTGAAATTTTTAGTTTGAATCTAGCTTTTGCTTCTTTAGTACCACTATTACTAGCATCAGTATCTGCTGTAATTACCTCCTATTTTTTTATGGGAACTGATGTCTTGTTTAGGTTTGAATTGGTAGATAAGTTTGAAATAAATGATATCTTATTTTATGTTCTATTAGGTATTGCCACAGGCTTCGCTTCAGTATATTTTTCTAAGGTTTTTTTTGCCATCACCAATTTTTTTAAAGGTTTTGAAAGTAGGTCTAAAAGATTAATAATTGGTGGTCTGACAATTGGCGCTATACTTTATCTTATTCCACCATTATATGGTGAAGGCTACGGACTGATAAACAATTTATTAAAAGGCGATCATATTGCTGCTATTGGTAATACCCCTTTTAATTTAGATTTAAGTAATATATGGGTAGTTATTGCGCTATTGATTGGAATTACTATTTTTAAAGCCATAGCAATGACTACAACTTTTGGTGCTGGTGGTGTAGGTGGCGTCTTTATCCCTACATTAGTTATGGGAAGTACATTAGGTAATGCTTTTGCAAAAATTATCAATAATATTGGTTTAGGGTTTCATGTATCTGAATCTAACTTTACCTTGATCGGGATGACAGGTTTGATGGCCGGGGTATTACATGCTCCGTTAACAGCAATATTTCTAATTGCAGAAATTACCGGAGGTTATGAGCTGTTTGTACCATTAATGTTAGTAGCAGCCATTTCATTTGCTATAACACGTTATTTTGTTTCTCATTCTATCTATACAATGGCTCTTGCTAAACGAGGAGAATTACTAACACATGACAAAGATAAAAATGCATTACTCTTAATGAGTCTTGATAAAATTATTGAACGTGATTTTATTGCTGTACAACCTGATATTATGTTAAGCAAAATGCTTAAAAGTGCCGTAGTAAAATCGCAACGTAATATATTTCCTGTAGTTGATGAAAATGATAATTTTTTAGGAATTGTTTTATTAGATAATATCAGACAAGTGATGTTCAATAAAAAGATTTGCAAAACTACCTTGGTACGTAATTATATGAATGATGCTCCTGAAGTTATTTTTTATGAAGCCGATACTATGCAAACTATTATGGATAAATTTGAAAGTAGTGGTGCATGGAACCTACCTGTTATAAAAGAAGGTATCTATTTCGGGTTTATTTCTAAGTCAAAAATGCTAACTGCCTACCGTAAAAAGTTGATTGAAGTGACGAGTTAGCAAAGGTTATTCTTAAATAATATTAATCATACTGCTCATTGAAATATTTTTTAAAATTTGTTTTCTTCATTTTTAATAATTTAATATCGCTTCTTTTATATATTAGGTTTTCATTTGATTTTAAATCTCTTAAAAATATATAGTTTTCTGTCATACCAATAAAAACAATTGAAGAATTTGTCTTTTTCAAATACTCGTTATATTCAAACTCCATATCAACCTCTGTAACTCCAACTAAAATTTTCTGCGCCCTCTCTCGGTTATAAATGGTTATTAAAGAAAAAGTTAAGAAAACTATTGATAATATTACTTCTCTTTTAGTAATTCTTAAGTAAAGTAAAGAAAGAGAAAGCCAAAGGAATGTAAGAAAAAGTAAGGTTTCTATAGAAAAAAAATTTAATGAGAATTGTCTATAAAAAGTAAGGTTAATTATTAAATAGATGGGATAAATATATATCATAGCCAGAGAAATTATATCTCTTATTATTCTATAAAACCTTACTATGAATAATATATAAGTTCTAAATGATTTCTTTTTTATAAATAACTGTTTTAAAGAGATTATATCTTTTTTTATTTCAAATAACTTGTTATTATTACTGTCACTATTCAAATTTTCATTTCTATTCCTGAAAAGACCGCCAAAATAATAATACATAAAGGCTAAGGATAATAAAAATAATAGTATAGGAAAAGTTAAAGGTAAAAAAGAAAGAAGCATTTCGCTTAAAGATAAAAAGTTTGATATTTTTATATCAAAATATGAATAGTATATATAATAATTGTAGAAACCTATAAAAACTAGATATGAATATATAAAGGCAGGGTCATAAAATTTTTTCATGATATTTATTTACAAAATCAATTATAAATACAAATTTAATATTTACTATTCTTTTTTTAAAAAAGCAACTCCCTTATCAGGAAAATCTGTAAAAACTCCATCTAATTCAAGGGTGTTAAACCCAACATCTAACAATTCATCAAAAGATACAAATTCTCCTAAATCATCAGCTCTAAAAGTATAAGCGTGCACAACCAACCCAAGTTTATGCGCTTCTTTTACTAAGTCTGTAGTTTTCCAATTACCTTGCTCATCTTTACCTTTAAGGATATGTTTATACCATGGTCCGAGGCCATCAGCATAGGTTGCATATTCTTTTAAATGTTTTTCATCTTCTTCAAATTCTATGAGTTGTACTAGAAATAATTCCGATTTTAATTCTTGTCGGATACGTTTTAATTCTTTAGCATCAAAACATTGTAAAATACAATTGTCTTCTTTTGTATTATAACCATGATCAGACAAAATTTTCAATACGATGCTAGAAATATCTTTCCCTTCTTTATTATGAAATTCCGAGTCTTTTATTTCAGGATAAATTCCGATATTATTACCTGTACTTTTATTTAGACCTTGAATTAATTCTATTTCTTCTTGTAAAGAATGTAACTTAAATTTTGATTTCCATAAGGGGTATCTATTTTTAAAAACTGCTTTCCCCGTTTTAGCATCAAACCGTTCCGTTACATTCAACTGTAATAATTCTTCATAAGTAAAATCGATTACATAAAATCGTCCGTCTTTTCGCTTTCTTTCCGGAAATTTATTCACAACATCGGTTACCGTTTCTAAATGAATATCGTGTATTACAATAGGTACATCATCTTTAGAAAGTACCAAATCTTGTTCTAAAAAATCTGGATGCATCGCATAAGCCATTGCTTTTGAAGCTAAAGTATGTTCTGGTAAATATCCCGAAGCTCCTCTATGTGCAATAACTACTTTTTTCGTGTTTTTAGTCATTTTTTCGTGTTTTTGAGCCGAATTACACCCAAAAAGGCATAAAATCGTTAAAAAAAGTGAAATTTTCATTTATTTCTTTTTTAGTATATCAAGATTAATTTAGTATAAAATCTGATTGATCTATATTGCTAAAGATATAAAATTTGTAGTTTAGCTCAACAAATATACTTGTAAATGAAAACCCTCTTAAAAATCTTGTTTTTTATTTTTATTGGAGGCTTAATTGTCGGGTTTTATCTTCAAAAAACAAATAATGAAAACTATCAAATAGTTTTCGGTCTCGATATTCTTTTCTTATCTTTTATTTTAATGCCTCTATTTATTTTTTATCGATACAAAAACGGAAAATATAAAAAGTATGTTATTGATCCTAAAAGTAAGAATCCGTTTAAGATTGATGATAAGTCTAAACTATAGGCAAAACGTCTCAGCGAATTTTATTTGTTAAAATAAAATGTGGCTTTTTCTTATTTCGTAAAAATCAAAAAATAGCCGCAACTTATACATCATTCCACACTTGACTTGACACTAGCCTTGCTTGCAGGCAAGTTCTGAGATTAAATAATTAACATGAGTTCGATGTAAGAAATGTAGTTAATAATGCAAATCATATTGATTATTGGCACTTTGTCTGTTCGAGCGCAGTCGAGAACTATTTAAAAACCTTTCGACTGCGCTCAAGGAGACATTAAAATTTTCATTTCACATTTAAAATACTGACTATTAGTTATTTAAAAAATAGTTATATCGAACTCACGTTAATTAATTACAATTGATATGTAGAACTCAGGTAATTAATTTAGACAATTAATAAATCTGGATTCCTGCCTGCGCAGGAATGACAAATAGACTAAATTTTTTGTAAAGTTTCCAATGCCTTTTCAATTGAAGTAATATTATCAAAAGTGAGCAATAAACGCAATCCTTGTTTGGTTTCTTTTTCCTTCATTTTACAGATAGCCATATTTTGCTGTACAAATTGTAAGACATTGGTAAATGCTTTTGTTTGATAAAAAGGAGACTGCTTGTCAGCAATAAAATAACCTACAAGTTTATTTCGTTTTAGAATAATACGTTCTAGACCTAGTTTTTTAGCTACCCATTTTAATCTTACACTATTGAGTAGGTCTTCTGCTTGAACTGGTAATTCTCCAAAACGGTCAATTAAACGTTGTTCATATTGCAGCAATGCTGACTCGGTTTGTAAATCGCCTAATTCTCTATATAAATTCAATCGTTCGGTAATGATATTGATATAATCATCCGGGAAAAGTAACTCAAAATCAGTATCAATTTGAATCTCTTTTACAAATATTTTTGGTTTGCCTGAACTATCCTTATAGAGTTCTTTAAATTCATTTTCCTTGAGTTCTTCAATGGCTTCATTGAGTATTTTTTGATAAGTATCAAACCCTATGTCATTGATAAATCCGCTTTGCTCACCACCTAATAGATCTCCTGCGCCGCGTATCTCTAAATCTTTCATAGCAATGCTTAGTCCGCTGCCCAAATCAGAAAATAATTCTAATGCCTGAATACGTTTACGGGCATCATCGGTCATCATATGATATGGAGGTGTAATAAAATAACAGAATGCTTTTTTATTAGAACGCCCCACACGACCCCGCATTTGATGTAGATCTGACAGTCCAAAATTATTGGCATTATTGATAAAAATAGTATTGGCATTAGGGATGTCTAAACCACTTTCCACAATAGTGGTAGAAACCAATACATCAAACTCATCATTCATAAAGGCAAGCATCAATTGCTCTAATTTTTTACCTTCCATTTGTCCGTGACCAATAGCAATATTTGCATCGGGTAATAAACGTTGTAACATTCCGGCAACTTCCTTGATATTTTCTATACGATTATGGATAAAAAATATTTGTCCACCTCGTGAAATTTCATACTGAATGGCATCTCTAATTATCTCTTCGCTAAAGCGGATAACATTGGTTTCTATAGGATGTCGATTGGGAGGAGGTGTATTGATAATTGATAGATCACGTGCTGCCATTAATGAAAACTGTAAGGTTCTAGGAATAGGCGTTGCTGTTAATGTAAGCGTATCAACATTTTCTTTAATAGTTTTGAGTTTATCTTTTACAGATACACCAAATTTTTGCTCTTCATCGACAATTAATAAGCCTAGATCTTTAAAAATTACTTTTTTATTGACCAATTGATGCGTGCCGATAATAATATCAATTTTTCCGGAAGCTAAATTTTTTAAAATTTCAGTACGTTGTTTTGTAGTTCTAAATCGGTTGAGATAATCGATAACCACAGGAAAATCTTTTAACCGTTCATTAAATGTTTTGAAGTGTTGAAATGCCAAAATAGTAGTGGGAACTAGTATTGCAACTTGTTTTCCATTATCAACAGCTTTAAAAGCGGCGCGAATTGCTATTTCAGTTTTACCAAAACCAACATCACCACAAACCAATCTATCCATGGGTTGTTCACTTTCCATATCAGCTTTTACATCTTGAGTAGCGGTAAGTTGGTCAGGTGTGTCTTCATACATAAAACTAGATTCTAATTCTAGTTGCATAAAACTATCAGGATTGTATTGAAATCCTTTTTGCATTCTACGCTTTGCATAGAGTTGAATTAAGTTATACGCAATTTGCTTAACCCGTGTTTTGGTTTTTTGTTTGAGTTTTTTCCAAGCACCAGAACCTAATTTATATATTTTTGGTGCTTTACCATCCTTACCATTAAACTTAGAGATTTTATGAAGTGAATGGATGCTGATATACAAGATGTCTCTATCACCATAAATGAGTTTTATGGCTTCTTGTTGTTTTCCTTCAACATCAATTTTTTGTAAACCACCAAACTTACCAATACCATGATCCATATGGGTTACATAGTCACCAATTTCAAGATTTGTAAGCTCTTTTAAGGTAATGGCTTGTTTTTTGGCGAATCCACTTTTAAGGCGAAATTTATGATAACGTTCAAAAATTTGATGGTCAGTATAACAAACTATTTTAAGGTCTTTGTCTATAAACCCTTGATATAATGGAAAAACAATTGTTTTATATATTACTTCTTCTTGAATATCCACAAAAATATCATGAAACCGTTCTGCTTGTTTTTCATTGGAGCAGAATAAGTAATTTTTGAACCCTTTTTTAGTATTTTCATTCAGGTTTTTAATCAGTAGATCAAATTGTTTGTTGAATGAGGGTTGGGGTGACACCTGAAATGTAATTTCTGTATCATTCCGAACTTGTTTCGGAATCTCATCATCAGATGCTGAAACGAGTTCAGCATGACGATTGTTGCCAATCGCCACCAAATTATAATCATTCAATTGCTGTTTGATCAAAGAGCTATCACAGAATAAGTCTGTAGGTTCAGAAAGTTGTACACCTTCTTTAATTTCAGCAAAAGCAGTAATAGCTTTATCGAAGAGTTTGTCTAATTTACCAAAAAGTAATTCTTGGTTTTTTATAAAAATAACTGTTTTATTAGATATGTATTTTAAAAAACTTTCACGTTTTTCTTGTAATTTTTTATTTTCAACATTAGGAAGGATGCTAATTTTCTTTTCTTTATCGATTGATAATTGTGTTTCAATATCGAAAGTTCTGATACTATCTACTTCATCACCAAAAAACTCAATCCGATAAGGTTCTTCATTAGAAAATGAAAAAACATCTACAATACCACCTCGTACAGCAAATTCACCGGGTTCAGTCACAAAATCTACACGATTGAAATTGTATTCAAATAATACTTCGTTTACAAAATCGAGCGATATTTGTTCACCAACATGCAATTTTAAAGTACTTCTTTCTAATTCACTTTTAGTGACTACCTTTTCAAATAGCGCATCAGGATAGGTAATAATAATCGCTGGTTTTTTACGAGAATTAATTCTGTTTAAGACTTCAGAACGCAAGAGAATATTGACATTGTCAGTCTCATCGATCTGATATGGTCGTCGGTAGGAACCGGGATAGAACAACACGTTTTTTTCTCCTAATAACTGTTCAAGATCATTTAAATAATAAGCAGCCTCTTCTTTATCATCACAGATAATTAAGTAAGGTTTTTCTACCTGTTTAAAAGAGCTTGAAATAACAAAAGACAATGAAGATCCTGCCAAATGCTGTAAATTAAGCTTTTGGTTTTCTTGTTGTAAGCATTGAACAATCTGTTTTAGTTTAGAAGATTGTTCATATAAAGTAACAATTGTTTGTTTACTCAATTGTTTGAATTTTAAGCAAAGATATATTTATTAAAATCATTAAAAAAAATAATCAGTTTATTTATCTTTGAGCCATAATAAATAAGTTTTGAAAAATTCAGGTTTATCTTTAAGTAAAGCTCATAAACAAAAACTGGCTCATTTTGCTAATATTATAAAGTTGGCTAGGGTAGATTTTGTGATTAATGGAGATGAACAAGAATTATTAGATAGATTGGCAAAGCAGCTGGGAATTGAGAAACAAGAATATAAAAATGTGTTGGAAAACCCGGATGCTTATCCAATTAATCCTCCAGTGACTTATGACGAAAGAATAGAGCGGTTATACAATTTAACAAATATGATTTTTATTGATGGCGAAATTATTGGAGATGAGGTTGATCTTTTACAGCGAATTGCAATCGATTTAGGGTTTCCAACAGATATCATTGAAAAAATAAGTGACAAAGCAATTCATTTAATTATCAATAATTATAATTTAGACGAATTTAAAAGCGCTATAAAAGGAATATATACAATTTAGAAAAGTTAATTAATAAAAAATAAAAATATGTCAATATCAGATTTATACTCAAGCGGAGCTCATAAAAAAAATAGGGGTCATTTCGCAAGTATTGTAAAATTAGCAATGGCAGATGATGTTATTACAGAAGGTGAGCAAGATTTACTTGAAAGTTTGGCAAAACGTTTAGACATTAGCGCAGAGGAGTATAAAAAAATTGTAAAAAACCCGGATAAATATCCCATTAATCCACCGGTAAGTTATGATGAAAGAATAGAGCGGTTATACAATTTAACCCAAATGATCTATGCAGATGATGAGGTTTCAAAAGATGAAGTTTCTGTGTTAAAACGTGTAGTCGTTGGGCTGGGCTTTCCTCAAGATAATGCAGAAAAAGTAAGTGACGAAGCATTACATTTAGTAATGAATGAAAATGATCTAGAAGATTTTATAAAGGCTATCAAACGAGTGAATAGGGTTTAATTTTTTAGATAAAAGATATTAGACCGCTTCGCTTTTAGATGAAGGACTTATTTTTAATTCTTACATACACCTAACAGGTTTCCAAAACCTGTTAGGTCTTTTATTTGATATTTCTAAAACACATAACCAACTTCTCAAAATCTTTTGTGGTATTCCCGTCATTGTTGATATTACATATTATACCATCTTTTTTGATATTCTAGCTTGTTAAGCTCTAAATCTTGTTTTGCATCATCAGAAAATATATCATAACCATATTTTCTACTGTTAGCAATAACTGTACTTGATCCTCCAATCACTACACTAAAATAATATGAAAAATCTTTTAATCTAGTATCATATATAGCTAGTTTACTATATAAGTTTGCTAGCATTACTCCAATCGGAGTTAGTTTGTTTTTTAACAAATCATTATTTACTATGGAATACCCAGCAGTAGGTATTTTTACCCAACTTGGGAGCCCTTTTGGTGGCGGCCATTCTTTTGATGCAGCCAAAGACATTGGAGATTTAAAAGAGTACCATGTTGCTAAATCACTAACACAAATTATATCTATACATTCTCTAGGATGTTTAACGTATTCTTCATCAGCACTTAATAGCCGCTTTCCTATGATTTCTTCAGTATTTGCACTTGAGCTTTTCCATATATGTGAATGTGACAATAAACCATATATAATAGGACTATTTAACTCCTTTGTATAATTTCCATAATGCCCTCCATATGAAGGTAATAGACTTCTTATTTTTATTGAAGTTTTTACTAACTTTGTAATATGTTCTCCTTTCAAAGTGTTTTTACATTCAAAAGCAGCAACAACACCAGCTGTGAGATATAATTTTTTATTCAATAAATATTCTGGGTAAAATGGTTTTAAAACTATTATATCAACTTGAGGACTTGTTAGTCCCCCTGCATTCATTAACCTCCCTTTAGTTACTACTTGATAATCTTTGGGTAACCAATTTCTTAATATCTCTGCCCAATTTTCTTCTCCTTGATCTCCGGCTGTTCCTGGGTCATCTTTTGATCGTTTCTGAATTCTTTCATATTCTGAGGCTATTTCTTTTGTTGTGGTATACATGAAATCCACTAAGTCATTTGATTGAGCTTCCATTTTTAGTTTTAAATTTTAACAAAGCTAGCAAATATTTTGAGCCAATGTTGATCTAAATTTTACTGTACATTTTTAAAACAACTCACCAATTTCTCAAAATCACTTTCGGTATTATACACATTTGGCGAAACTCGAATTGCATTACCGCGAAATGAAACATAAATATTATTTTTACTGAATTCAGCTTTTAGCTTGTCTAAATCTATGTTTTTAGGTAAATACACACCAAATAAATGTTTGGTTCTATAAGTATCATCTTCAATAAAACAACCTAAATTTCGTAACTCTTTAATAGCGTTCTTAGAAATTGAATCACAGTAAGCTTGTATGTTTTTGGGTTGCCATATGGTTAGTTGTTCTATGCTTCGGGTAAGCATTGGTACTAAATTAAAATTACTGCATTCCCCCATATTATAACGTCCGGATTTTGGCTGATATTGACTTTCATAATTTACCAAGCCTCCAAAATTTTCACTGTCTTTTCTGTTGATCCAATTATTCTCAATAGGCTCACCATCATTAAAATAATCAGAAAAATATGCCATACCTAAGCCATAAGGACCGAGTAACCATTTATAACCTACTGTTATTACAGCATCTGGCTTTATATCTTTTACTGAAAACGGAAAAGCACCGAGACTTTGAGCACCATCAATAATTAACAATGCTTTGTATATTTTTGTTTTAGCTCTAATTTCTTTCAGACCAAATATGGTGCCATCTGCCCAATGTGCAGGGCTTATAGCTACCAAAGCAGTTTTAGTATTAATAGCATCTAAAATAGATTGATTCCAAATTTTCCCTCGGTTTTGAAAAGTATCAGGAGGATTAATAACTTTAATTTTGGCATTATTTTTTTCAGCAATCTTTTGCCAAGCATATACATTACTAGGGAACTGAGCATCAACAATTATAATTTCATCACCGGGCTTTAATTTTACATTATTAGCTACAGTTGCAATTCCATAGGAAACTGAAGGAATGATTGCAGTATTTTGATAATCTGGTATATCAACAAATTCAGCAAATATCTTTCTTAATTTTTTAACTCCTGTAAAAAATTTATCGGCAGTAATTTCATGTGGAAAACATTTTTTTGAGACCGCTTCATGACCGATTTTTTCAACGCTTCTTAATTGAGGAGACATATACGCTCCGTTGAGATAAGTTACGTTTTCCAGAAGTTTGAATTTGTCTTTTTGATTTGATAACATTGCTAATTATTTATTACTTCAAATATAACACATAAAATTATTATTCTAATTTTTAGACAAGTCTAAAAATATTTTTATATTTGCATAAAATTATTATCATGTTCTCGCAAGCCGAAGAAAATTATATAAAAACTATTTACGCCTTAGATACTAAATCTAAAAAGGGTGTAAGTACCAATTTAATTGCAGAAAAGATGCAGACAAAAGCGTCTTCAGTTACCGATATGTTGCAAAAGCTTTCTGAGAAACGATTGGTTATTTATAAAAAATATCAAGGTGCCCAGCTTTCAACCAAAGGAAAGAAAATAGCAGCTTCTGTGATTAGAAAACACCGTCTTTGGGAAACATTTTTAGTAAATAAACTCAATTTTTCTTGGGACGAAGTTCATGATATTGCTGAGCAGTTAGAACATATTCAATCGGAAAAATTAATTGATGAATTAGCGAATTTCTTAGATAATCCAACTCAAGATCCTCATGGAGATCCTATTCCAGATAAAAATGGAGAACTTCCACCTATAGAAAAAATAGTACTAGCTGCTTTACAAATTGATGAAAGCGGAATTTGTGTTGGTGTACAAGATTCTTCTTCAAAATTTTTGCAGTTCTTAGACAAACAAGGAATTGCTCTAGGGCAAAAAATTACGGTCATTGCAAAAGAACCATTTGACAATTCTTTAACAATTAAAATAGAGAATAGAGAATTGTCTATTTCAAAAAAAATTGCTCATAATTTATATGTACAACTAAAATGAATACCTATAGGCCAACATATGCGTTGCTGATATTTTTTGCTTTTTCGGCATTAATTTACCTGTTATTCAGACCAAGAAAAGGTTGGTTTTGGGTGATTAAAAACAACTTAAGATCGAATGAAAAAATAGTTATTGAAGATGTTTTAAAGCAACTATACCATAGCGAAAATTCCGGAAAAGAAGTAAATGTAAATAGTTTAACGAATACATTAAAGTTTAGCAACGGTATTATAGTAGATGTTATAAAAAAAATGGCAATTAATGAATTATTAGTATTTGATGGTGATGTTTTAAAGTTGACAAACTCAGGAAGAGATTATGCATTGCGTATCGTTAGAGTTCATCGACTTTGGGAAAAATATTTGGCTGAAAAAACAGGCTTTGATAAGGTGGAATGGCATGAAAGAGCAGAGGAGATGGAGCATAAATTAAGTCATGAGGAAACAAATTTACTAGCCACTCAATTAGGGAATCCAATATATGACCCGCATGGAGATCCTATTCCTACAAATTCTGGTAAAATGGCAGATGTCAGTGGAGAATTTTTATCTTCAATAGCTGTAAACTCTGTTGGGAAAATTGTTCATATTGAAGATGAACCTGATGTAATTTACAAACAAATACTTGCCGAAAATATCCATATAGGTTCTCAAATAAGAGTGGTTGAAAATAACAAACAAAGGGTGGTTTTTTATGCGGAAGGTGAAGAGTTCAAACTGGCTCCAATTGTGGCTGCAAATATAACGGTTGCTATTCTTGAAAAAGACGATGTAATTGAAGAAAGTATGGTGAGGTTGTCTAGCCTAAAAGAGAATGAAACTGCACATATTTTAGGAATCTCAAAAGAAAGTAGAGGAGACAGCAGGAGAAGGTTATTAGATCTAGGCTTTGTGAAAGGCACTGAAATTAGTATTGATCTAATGAGCCCAATGCGAAATCCTACAGCCTATTTGGTTAAAGGAACTTCTATTGCTTTGCGTAGAGATCAAGCATCTAAAATACTCATTAAAAAAGCTTAAGATCATGGAAAATAAAATAAGCAGTGCTTGTGATACCTGCGCACAATACAATGCAAAGGGATTAAAAAAACTAGGCTTAAATACCGAAAATATTGACTTTGTTGTAGCATTGGCTGGAAACCCGAATACCGGAAAAAGCACCGTTTTTAATGCCTTGACAGGATTGCGTCAGCATACGGGAAATTGGCCAGGAAAAACGGTGGTTAGAGCAGAAGGTGCTTTTGAATACAATGCTAAAAAATTCAAATTGGTAGATCTACCGGGTACCTATTCATTGCTTTCCACTTCACAAGATGAAGAAATAGCACGGAATTTTATCCTCTTTGGGAAACCTGATGTTACAGTTATTGTTGTGGATGCTAGTAGATTAGAACGAAATCTGAATTTAGTTTTACAGATCTTAGAAATTACTGATAAAGCAGTATTATGCTTGAATTTAATGGATGAAGCAAAACGAAACAATATCAAAATTGATGAAAGAACCTTGGCTAGAGATTTAGACATTCCGATTGTGCCAACCAGTGCACGATTCAATGAAGGAATACCAGATTTAATTCAAACTATAAATGAGGTTGCTACAGGAAAGATAATTTGCAAACCACATCGTATAAAAAATGTCCCTAAAAATATTGAAGATGCCGTAAAAAAACTAAGTATTGAAATTGAACAACAATTTCCATCCATTCCGAATAGCAGGTGGATTGCTTTTAGATTATTAGAAGGAGATACACATATTATTGATGCGTTAAAAACAGGAGAATTGGTTTAGTAATATTTATATTAAAATGATAAATTTTCAACTTTATAAAGAAGAGCAGAATCAGATTCCTGCCTTCGCAGGAATGACATGAGTAAAAATTCTATAGAAAATATAATAGCCTTATCTAGTGATCTACGTTGGAAAATTGGAGACGATTTTCACGATGGACTTGCTGAAGGAATTTATGCCGATGCTTCTGAAATTGCTAGCGCATCAGTAAGTAAAGATAATCAAAAACAACGCTTTCGGTTAGACTCTAAAATAGATAAGATCGTAACAAGTAAAACGTGGGGGTTTCCAATTATGTTTTTGATTTTAGGAGTGATTCTTTGGCTCACCATTATTGGCGCAAATTATCCTTCGGCAATGTTAGCAGAATTATTATTAGACACTATTCATCCTATTTTAAAAGGTTTTGCAACAAGCATAGCTATGCCTTGGTGGTTGGATGGGTTTTTAATTGATGGCGTATATTTAGCAGTGGCATGGGTAATTGCGGTAATGTTGCCTCCAATGGCAATATTTTTTCCAATGTTTACATTACTGGAAGACTTTGGTTATTTACCTAGAGTTGCTTTTAATTTAGATTATATGTTTAAAAAATCTGGGGCACATGGTAAACAAGCATTGACCATGAGTATGGGTTTTGGGTGTAATGCAGCTGGTGTTGTAGCAACGCGTATCATTGACAGTCCCAGAGAACGTTTAATAGCAATCATTACCAATAACTTTTCTCTGTGTAATGGTCGCTGGCCCACACAAATTTTAATTGCAACCATTTTTATTGGTGCAGTTGTGCCTGTTTCCTTTTCTGCAATTGCCTCTTTATCTGCAGTTATCGGAATAGCCGTTTTAGGCATATTTTTTATGTTCTTTGTGTCTTGGGCATTGACAAAAACAGTCTTAAAAGGAGAAGTCTCCACGTTTAATTTAGAATTACCACCTTATCGTCCACCACGTTTTTGGAAAACCATTTATACTTCATTGATAGACAGAACTTTGATAGTTTTATGGCGCGCCATACTTTTTGCTGCTCCTGCCGGAGCTGTAATTTGGCTGATTTCAAATATTTATATTGGTAATGAAAGTATTGCAGCTTGGACGATACATTCGTTGGATGGGTTTGGCTTTTTATTAGGAATGAACGGTGTTATTTTACTAGCTTATATTGTTGCTATTCCGGCGAATGAAATAGTGATTCCAACCATTCTAATGTTAACAGTGATGGCAAGCGGAATTCCAGGAGGCGAAGGGGCTGGTATCATGTTTGAATTAGATTCGGTAAATGCAACAGGTGATATTTTAAGAGCTGGAGACTGGACCTTACTTACAGCGATCAATTTAATGTTATTCAGCTTGTTACACAATCCGTGTAGTACTACTATTTATACCATCTATAAAGAAACCAAAAGTGCAAAATGGACAACTATTGCTTCAATTTTACCTGTAATTATGGGTTTTGTAATTACATTTTTGGTAGCTCAAATTTGGAGATTGGTTTTTTAAACCCAGATTATGGAATAGAACTTCGTAATGAGGGTTGAAACAACAATAAAATATGAAGTTTTACTGACTAAAGCATAACACCAATATGGTGAAGGAAGAAAACTTAGCAAAGCATTATATTTTACAAATGTTTCAAGCCCGAATAGATTTTCTGTTGTATGATCTAGGTTAATGTATTGAATTTTTTATAAAAATTAATGAAGAATTAATGAAGAAACAGATTTTTTTAAGCTTATTATTTATACTTGTGTTTATTATAACGGTAAATGCTCAAGAAGAAACAATAGAAAAAGAATATGGAACAATCACTACTGATAGACCAGACCAAACAGAATCGTCAGCATTAGTACCAAAACGATTTTTACAAGTTGAAACAGGTGCATTTTATGAAACATTAGAGCTTAATAATACTAAAAGTAAAACGACCACATTTAATACTACATTGCTGCGTTATGGACTGTTAGATAATTTAGAATTACGAGTAGATTTTAGTAATTCTGAAGTAAAACATGAGTTTAATGGTAATGCCCTAAATGGAGTAGCAAGCGGATTTTCGCCATTAGCCATAGGCGTAAAGATTGGAGTTACTGAAGAAAAAGGACTCTTACCTGAAATCGCTTTTTTAAGTCATATAAATTTCCCTTTTTTAGCATCACAAGATTTTAAAACTAAGAGTACCAGCATTGATTTTAGGTTTTCATTTGCACATACTTTGAGTGAAAGATCAAGTTTAGGGTATAATATAGGGATGTTTTGGGATGGTGACATTACAACTGCTAATTATGTCTATACTATTGCCTATGGCTATAGTATTTCAAATAAAGTTGGCACTTTTTTAGAGATCTATGGAGATCTACCGGAAGACAGTCATTTTAATTATTTTTGGGATGCTGGTTTTACATATTTAATCAATAATAATATTCAATTGGATATTTCAGGAGGAACAGGGATCACGCAAAATGTTCAAGACCTGCTTTTGAGTGCAGGAATCAGTTTTAGACTTCCTATGTAAAAACCCAAAATGTATCATTATGATGAGTATAGATGTTGTGGGTCATGAGCCAGAAGTTAGATGTGCATATAGATAATCTTAGATATATCTCTTAAAGAATTCTTCAGCGAAGGGTTTGAAACCCTTTCGGGGATAAATTAGTGCAAATTAGTGCAATTCGTGTCTAATTACATTAAATTAGCACAATGCAAAACCCGGCAACATTTCAAGTCTATAATGCTTCTGCAGGAAGTGGTAAAACCTTTACCTTAGTTAAAGAATATCTAAAGATTTTACTACAAACGTCTGATGCCAAACGTTTTCAACAGATTTTGGCAGTGACTTTTACGAATAAGGCAGCTGCTGAAATGAAAGAGCGCGTTATTAATAATTTACGTGCTTTTGCTAAAACAGATATTTTGCTGCATAAAACAGAAATGTTTCAACAGCTTGAAAAAGAACTCTCTATTGTAGATAACATCTTACACCAAAGAGCTGAAAAAGTACTGCAAAATATACTTCATAATTATTCAGCTTTTAATATCACTACCATTGATAGTTTTACGCATAGATTGATACGAAGTTTTGCTTTTGACTTGGGCTTATCACTCAATTTTGATGTTGAGATGGATGCAAAATCATTACTTAATGAAGCAGTAGAAGCATTGATTGCCAAGATTGGTGAAGACAAAGAATTGACTAAAGTATTGATTGATTTTTCATTGCAAAAAGCAAATGAAGATAAATCTTGGGACATAACAAGAGAATTGAATGAAATAGCTCAAATTTTATTGAATGAAAATGACAATGCCATCATACAAAAAATTCAAGAGAGACCTATTAAAGATTTTATCGATCTAAAAACAAAACTCAATAAAAAACAAAAAAGTATAAAACAACAATTTGCCGAAATAGGAAAAGAAGGATTGAACATTATTAATAGTTTAAATTTAGAATACAAAGATTTTTATTATACTCAATTCCCTAAACATTTTCAAAATTTAAGTGAAGATCCTGATAAATTGATTTTTGACCCAACAAAAGGGTTGGCAAAAAGCATTCAGAATAATCTCTTTTATACTAAAAATAAACCTGATGAGGTTAAAACAGCAATAGATAGTATTGTCAATTCATTATTAGAATTATACCATACTTCAGAAAGATTGTACCAAGAATATACCTTGAATAAATTATTCCTTTCAAGTTTGATTCCACTAGCAGTATTGAGTAATATCAATAAAAGTTTAGATGGCTTAAAAGAAGAAAAGAACGTCAGGTTAAATGCTGAATTCAATCAACTCATTAGTGAAAATTTACAAGAACAACCTGCACCATTTATTTATGAGCGTATAGGCGAAAAATTCAAACACTATTTTATTGATGAAATGCAAGATACTTCTATTTTGCAGTGGCAAAATATGATTCCGTTGATTGCAAATGCTTTGTCCCAAGAAGGGACAAGTTTATTACTGGTAGGCGACACAAAACAATCTATTTACCGTTGGCGTGGTAGTGAACCAGAACAGTTTTTAAAGCTCACTAATAAAGAGGATTCAAAAATTAATAATCCGTTTTTTATACCAAAGCAATTACAACCTTTAGATGTTAATTATAGAAGTTATAGCGAAGTCATTGACTTTAACAATGGCTTTTTTCAGCATTTGGCGCAGTTTTTCAATAAACAGGAATATGCAGATATTTATGTAAATGAAAATCAGCAAAAACAGAATGATAAAAAAGGAGGTTATGTGCAATTATCCTTTATTGAAGAAGGCTTAAAAAAAGCAGATGAAAAAGCTATTGCTTATGCGGAAAAAGTATTGCAAACTATTAATAAATTGTCAAGTGATTTTAACCTTAATGAAATATGTGTTCTTACCCGCACTCGAAAACAAGGGGTAAACATTGCAGATTTTTTGACAGAAAACGGAATAGATATTATCAGCTCTGAAACCTTATTATTACAAAATTCTGAGAAGGTAATTTTTATGATAGATTTGTTGACCTACCTTCAAAATAATGAAGATAAAGAAGCAAAACTAAATGTGCTGTATTTTCTACATGAAGACCTACAGTTAACAGAAAACAAACACACTTTTTTTAAGAACTTGTTAGACTTGAAGTTTGAAGCTTTTTTCAAAGAATTAAAAAAGTATAAAATTGATTTTGAACCGAATTACTTTACCCAATTATCATTGTATGAAAGTGTAGAATATATTATAAGAAATTTTCATTTTAATAAAATATCTGATGCTTATATACAGTTCTTTTTAGATGAAGTATTACAGTTTTCACTAAAAAAATCGACAGATATAACTGCTTTTTTGGAATTTTGGAATGATAAAAAAGAATCGTTGAGTATTGTTGTTCCTGAAGAAAAAAATGCTGTGCGAATCATGACCATTCATAAAGCCAAAGGCTTGGAATTTCCTGTGGTAATTTACCCTTATGATCTGGATATTTATAGAGAACAGAATCCGAAAGTTTGGTATCCGATAGCTAATCCTGAAGAGCTTAATGACTTTGATTCACTATTGATCAATTATAATAAATCTTTAGAATTATCAGGCGAAACAGGAAAAGCAATCTATCAGTCTCATCGTAATGAACTCGAATTAGATAATTTCAACCTATTATATGTTGCCCTAACAAGAGCAGTAGAACAATTGTATATTATTGGAGAACCTAAAAAAGTAGATGATAGTTTAAAAACATCATCACAATTTTTTATTCATTACTTACAATCAATTAGGCAATGGAATGACAATCAATATGACTATTCTTTTGGTGATCAAAAAAGAGTATCTTCAAAATCAAGATCTGATAAAAATAGTTATGAACTCAGTACACTAATTAGTACATCCTGGCAATCGCATACCATTGCTATTGTCGCTAATTCTTCATTGTTATGGGATGATGGAGACTCTGTTGCTTATGGTAATTTGATCCATGAAGTATTAGCCCATATCAAAACTGTAGACGATATTAAAGGCACAATTGAAACCTACATCACTACTGGAAAGATAACTTTTGATCAAGCAAAAGAAATACAAAAATTACTGATAGCAATTGTTACACATACTGATTTAAAAAGCTATTATCAGCAGAACAGTATTGTTTATAACGAACGTGAGATATTGACAGCTATGAGCGAAGTTATTATTCTGGATAGATTAGTAATTAATGATAAAAACGAAGCTGTAATCATTGATTATAAAACAGGAAAATCTGATAAAAAATACCATCATCAACTGAATAACTATGCGCAATCTATTGAACAATTAGGGTATAAAGTGATAAAAAAATTATTGGTTTATATTGGAAAAATGATTGTTGTTGAGGAAGTTTGAAGACCGAAGTTGGAGGATTGTCAACTTGAGCAGTTCATACAGAATCTGATTTGCTTATAGGTTGATGTTAAGAAGTTTTAAACGTGAGCGGTAAATTACATCTAACTCACGTTTTAAGGCTAGATTTTTAATCCCTCTGCTCACGCAAAGCGTGACCACCTTCCCTTATCCCGATAGCTATCGGGATCAAGGAGGGGTGGATTTCATCCCAATATAAATAGTGATTGTAATTATCGAAATATGAGTTATTGGGATGAGATTCGGGGAGGTGGAGGATTATTTTATTTTTTGGCGTTCAGGTCGTTTCATTACTGTCATAAAAGGGTAAAGTAAAAAAACTTCGGTCTTCGGTCTTCGATCTTCATACAATTAATATATTTGCTAAATGAACACATTAGATATTATACTTTTTGCATTATTACTTTTCGGATTGGTACGTGGTTTTATGAAAGGTTTTTTTGTCGAAGTTACTTCTTTGGTTGCTTTAGCTTTAGGCTTATGGGGCGCAATTCATTTTTCTTATTTGGCTGCTAATTATCTTAAAGATACTGTAGAATGGACAGAGAAATCTATACAAATAGTCGCTTTCGCTAGTACCTTTGTTATTATTGTGATTTTAATTTCTTTTACAGGAAAAATACTGACAAAAATTGCTGATACTGCATCACTGGGTATTATGAATAAAATATTTGGAGCCGCTTTTGGAGCCGCTAAAATAGGATTGATACTAAGTGTGGTTTTAATTGTTTTTAGTAAATTGAATAGAACACTTCCTTTTGTAAAACCTGCGAGTTTAGAAGCATCAGTATTATATAAACCAGTAAAAGATTTAGCACCATTCATATTTCCGTCTATTATTAAGGCGAATACTGATGATACAACTAACGAAAACTAACTTTAGTCTAGACTTAAAACTTCGGTCTTCGGTCTCCTGACTTCTAACTTTTTAAAAATGTCAACAGCCAAAAAAGAATATAAAAGAATCACCACCAAATCTCTTGTTGAAATGAAGCGTAATGGCGAAAAAATCGCCATGCTTACAGCCTATGATTATACCATGGCAAAAATTGTAGACCATGCAGGGATAGATATTATTTTAGTGGGCGATTCTGCTTCAAATGTAATGGCAGGCCATGAAACTACATTACCTATCACTTTAGATCAAATGATCTATCATGCTTCTTCAGTAGTACGAGCAATTGAGCGATGTTTAGTCGTTGTTGATTTACCATTTGGAACTTATCAGGGTAATTCAAGAAAAGCCTTAGAATCTGCGATAAGAATAATGAAAGAGTCTGGAGGACATGCTGTAAAGTTAGAAGGAGGCGAGGAAATTGCAGAGTCTATTTCACGTATTTTAACAGCAGGAATCCCTGTAATGGGTCACTTGGGTTTGACACCACAATCAATTTATAAATTTGGCACTTATACAGTAAGAGCTAAAAAAGAAGCTGAAGCAAATCAACTTAAAAAAGATGCTAAATTATTAGAAAAATTAGGTTGTTTCGGAATTGTGTTAGAAAAAGTGCCTGCAAAGTTGGCAAAAGAAGTTGCTGAAAGTATAAATATACCTGTAATTGGTATAGGTGCAGGTAATGGTGTTGATGGTCAGGTATTAGTGATACATGACATGTTAGGAATGACACATGAATTCAATCCGCGTTTTTTACGTAGATATTTAGATCTATATACCGAGATGAACAGCGCTTTTAAAAACTATATCAAAGATGTAAAGAGTGAAGATTTTCCTAGTGATGATGAGCAGTATTGATTGAGAAACTGACATAAAAAAAACCTCACTATTAGCGAGGTTTTTTTGTTTTTTCAATACTTTAAATTTATAAATTCTCTGTAAAAGGTGTAGGAAATGTATCAATAATATTATCTCCAGTACGATCTAGAGGGATATATGTGCTATTTAATTTACCCAAACGTCTTAAATCAATCCAACGATGTCCTTCGGCAAATAAAGAATATCTCCTTTGATTTAACACTTCTTCTAAAAGTGAAGCATCATCCGTAGCTCCTGCATAGTTCCCTAAACCAGATGCACTTCTAATAACATTAATAGCGTCTGTAGCTTCAGTATTATTAGTGCCAATATTAGCTTCTGCATACATTAACACTAATTCTTCATTACGAATTAAGTAAACAGGGTCTGTATTACTTTTATATAATGCCACTTGGTAATCGGCTGAAAGCCCATCAAATGTAGTAGTACCAGAAGTGAGTAAAAATGACTTATCAATAACACGAGTATCTCCTGCTTCTGCATCTGCAATCCAAGAGTCATGTATCATAAATTCTTGCCCGGATTGATCCAATACATGGAACTGTGCATTTAAAATATCATTTCCTGTAGCTCCAAAGATATGAGCTGGACCATTCATTAAATCTCCAGTTAAATTCATAAATGAACTATTTAATTGGGTCAAAATTTCTGAATTATTACCTTGATATAAAGCCACACGTGCAGCTATAGCACGATTAAACTGTGCAAAAGTTGACGGTGTATCAAATCCGGTAAACCCAGAGCTAAGTGAAAAATCAAAGTTGCTTCCAGCACTAGAAAGGTTTGTATTGGCTTCATTAAGCATTGTCATAATACCTGTTAATGCTTCATCATAACCAACGTTAGGACCAAGATTATCTGGATCTGCAACATCTAACCGAATACCATTAGTATATTGTCGGTTAGCGACCATAAGTAATGCATAGGCTTTTAATGTCTTAGCATAACCAAAATAGCTATTTTTAACATCATCTGTAAACCCTGCTGATGAATTTTCAACAGCTGTTATAAGGATGTTAGCAGATTTTACAATTTTATACCATGCTGCATAGGCACGTGTTGTTAAAAAACCATTATTATCTAAAGGCCCTTTTAATAACTCTCCTGTAAAACGTGGGTCAATTCCAGTCAAGTCATAATAATCTCTTGCAAGAATACTAACAGAATCATAATGAAATTCTAAATCGTTTCGCATAACTGCCTCTAAACCTATAGCTAATAATTGCACATCAGCCTGAGAGGCTCCATTTGCAAAGCTTTCAATGCTAGGAGCATTAGGATTAAGAATTTCATCTAGTTGGCAGCTAGGCAAAACCATAACTACACAAAATAGAATCATTTTTTTATATATATTTTTCATAATAATTAGAAATTAATGTTTAAATGAAAGTTTATAAACTTCGATGCAGGATATGGTGTCACTTCAACATTGTTGGCCAACACATTATTGCCAAAATTTGAAACTTCAGGGTCATAACTGTTATAATCGAATATATTGATTAAGTTTCTTCCCGAAATACCAACTTTTATAAGTTTCGTATGTTTAATAAGGTCTTTTGGTAAGGTATAATACAATCCAATTTCTCTTAATCTAAGATATCCGGCATCTTCAATAAGAGGTTCTGGATTCACAAAGGCTTGGCTAGCTCTATAACGACCATTAGACAATTGTCCAGATGGATCAATACCAGTATCATCATAATCCCATGTAGTACCTGCTAGATCATACAATAAGGTAGTTAAATTAATATTATCACCGCCCTTTTTCCAGTGCCATAAAAATGATAGATCAAAGTTTTTATAACTAAGTTGATTAGACCATGATAATTGAAAATCAGGTTCAGCATCACCATATACAAAGAACCCGTCGCCTTCAGGATCTCTTGCTGCAATTTCTTCAGCAGTAAATGCTTCATCATCATATGTACCAACAATTTGCGTAGCACTATGCCCTTCTTGAATAAGGAAAGTTCCTAATGATGCAGCAAAGCCCCCAAGTGTAAAATTAGGCACATCTAAACGCGTAATTTCTGATTTGTTCTTCCACCATTTTAGGCTCGAATTCCAAGAAAAATTCTCATTCTTTATGACATTCGCATTTAGGCTAAGCTCAACTCCTCTATTTTCTAATTCAGCAGCATTTAATACTTGAGTTGTAAACCCTGAAGAAGTTGGGGCTTGTGATCGAAGAAGCATTTCATCCACTGATTTATTATAAACTGATATTTCAAAATTAAACCTATCGTCTAACAAACCAAAATCCAATCCATATTCTAATTCTTTTTGACGTTCTGGACCAACATCAGGATTTCCTCTTAAATTACCTGGACTTAAACCTGAATTTCCACCAATAAACTGAGGATTCATCAATGAGAATCTATCACCAAAAAGAGAAAACCTCCCTGCTTCACCATAAGCAATTCTAGGTTTGAAATGACTTAATATATCAATAGACCAAAAATCAAATTTATGAAGGTTTATTGCTAGATTTGCTTTAGGATAATAATAAAATTTGTTAGCATCTCCATTGTTTGTAGATTTATCACCTCTTATCCCAATGGTACCAATAATTTTATCATCAAAGTTGATTTCTTCTTGAATAAAAAACCCGGTATCCTTTTGTGGTATAATAGTTTGCTGGGTTGACACGTTCGTAGATTGCCCAAGGTTCGTTTGAGAACCATTTAATCCTGTAGCAATGGTGATTACTGTATTACGTTTAAAATCCTGGAAAAAATTACCGACTTGTGTGGTAAAACTCAATCCGTTATCTAAAAATAAATTGTGAACCAAAAATGTAGATAAACTATAATTTGTGTTAATAGTAGTACCAGAAATTGAAACACCTCGTAAAGATGTTGGTGATCTGAAATAAGATAATGCTTGTGGAAAAATACTTGTAGTTCTCAAAGTATATTGATCATATCCTCCTTGAAATACTAACTTCAATTGATTCTTATCAGTATTAATAAATTTTATATTAGATGTAGCACTACCTATAAAACGATTTACTTTTTCGCTATTTGTAGTAAGTGCGACCGTCTCTAAAACATTAGAACCTGCTCCGCCAGAAGGATAGATTCCATCAACCGGTGATAGATCTTCCCAAGGAAAGGTAAATGCTAAGGCATAGCCTATTGTACGATTTGCATTACCATTGTTAAAGAAACCGCGATCAGCTTTAGAATTTATATAATTAGAGGTAATATAAAGATCTATCCAATCATTAAATTTTTGCCCAATATTGAGGCGTATAGAACCTTTTTCGTAACCGGTATTGTCAACCAAACCTGGTTCATTTTTATAGGTGGCACCAAAGAAATAATCTGTCTTTTCATTAGCTCCAGAGGTTGTAAAACGAGATGTAGTTGACACTCTAGTGTGGTCAAATAATTCAGCCTCATAATCTCTTAATGTAGCATTGGCAGGCCCTCCAGCTGCTATTATTTCCGATTGATCCCAGTCTCTTAAGCCTAATAATTGAGTAGGGCTTCTAAGACCAACTGTTTGAGAAAAGGATACTTTAGGAACACCTTGTTTACCACGTTTTGTTGTAATTATAACTACCCCACCAGCTGCACGAGATCCATAAATAGCCGCCGCTGAAGCCCCTTTAAGGATTTCAACATTTTCAATATCTTCTGGGTCTATATCGGCTATTCTATTAGAAGCGTCATCTTGATTGGTAGATGGGTTACCTCCACCAGCTGCTTGACTTACAATATTATTTCCTGAAGAAATAGTCGAATTGTCAACATAAACGCCATCGACTATAAAAAGGGGTTGTTGATCACCAAAGACTGATGTTACACCTCTTAGTCGCATTGAAATCCCACCTCCAGGTGCACCAGAACTAGCTCTGATTTCTGCACCAGCAAATTTACCCGAAAGAGCTCCATCTAAACCTGATTGTGATGTAACTCCAACAAGTTCTGCTGCAGAGACAGTAGCAACTGTGTTAGCAAGATTTGACCTTTTAGTTGTAGTTGCTAAACCAGAAATAACAACCTCTTCCAAACTAACAGCATCTTCAGATAAAGAAATATTCACTGGTACATTTGCATCTGTAACCTCTTGTTCTTTGGTTGTAAAACCTAATGAAGATACAACAATAGTTACAGGTAATTGATTGACTGTTAGACTAAAATTACCATCTCCGTCTGAAGTTGTTCCATTAGTTGTTCCTTTTTCTACAACACTTGCAAAAGGAATCGCATCATCATTAGCGTCTGTTATTTTTCCTGTAATTGTTTGAGCCAAAATACTTAGTGGCAGTAAAAAAACACAGAAAAACAACAACTTTTTAAGTAGTAGTTTTCGTTTCATTGTATTTGAATTAAATTAGTTTATATGTAACAAATATTGCTTTTTTTTTAGAATTAAGCAATTTTTCATATCATAATTAACAAAATTGTTAACATTTATTTAACATTTTAAGGTTAATTTAAATTTTAAAATCGACCTTTAATTTATTGAAAAATTATATTTAGAATAGGATACTTTTAACCAAATTTTAACAGCAAAACCAATAGGTTAGCGCTAAGTTTGCTATCCTAAAATTAATACTATATTATTGCAATAAATTTTTATAAATAATGGAAGAACAAAATTCAAGTGTTGACATTAGAGCAATTAATGAAAAAATAGAAAAAGAAAGTGCTTTTGTTGACTTGTTGACTTTAGAAATGAACAAAGTAATTGTTGGTCAAAAACATATGATCGAACGATTATTAATTGGTTTGTTGGGTAACGGACATATTTTATTAGAAGGCGTGCCTGGTTTAGCAAAAACATTAGCTATTAATACATTGGCTAAAGCAGTTAAAGCTTCATTTAGCAGGATTCAATTTACACCAGACTTATTACCGGCAGATGTTATAGGTACGATGATCTATAACATGAAAGAGAATGATTTTTCTATCAAAAAAGGACCCATTTTTGCCAATTTTGTATTAGCTGATGAGATTAACAGAGCGCCTGCAAAAGTGCAATCTGCATTACTTGAAGCAATGCAAGAGCATCAAGTTACCATTGGAGACACTACATTTAAATTACCTGAACCCTTTTTAGTAATGGCCACTCAGAATCCTATTGAACAAGAAGGAACTTATCCTTTACCGGAAGCACAAGTAGATCGTTTTATGTTAAAAACAGTTATTGATTATCCTAAATTAGATGAGGAGCAATTGATTATGAGAAATAATTTAAAGGGAAGTTTTGATAAAGTAAATGCTGTAGTAAGTTTAAAAGAGATTTTAAATGCCAGAAGTGCCGTTCAAGAAGTCTATATGGATGAAAAAATTGAAAAATATATCCTTAATATTATTTTTGCAACGCGTTCTCCTGAAGAATATCGATTACCGGATTTAAATCCGCTAATTAGTTTTGGGGCTTCCCCTAGAGGTAGTATAAATTTAGCAATGGCAGCAAAATGTTATGCATTTATAAAACGGAGAGGTTATGTAATACCAGAAGATGTTAGAGCTGTTGTACATGATGTGTTACGACATAGAATTGGGATTACTTATGAGGCTGAAGCTGAAAATATAACTTCAGTTGATATTATTAATAAAATTGTTAATGAAGTAGAAGTACCTTAAAGTAGTCTGCAGTCTTCAGTAGCAGTAAGCAGTAATTGATATATTTTATTTCATTCTGCTAAATACTGCCAACTGTAACTGCCAACTGTAAACTGATAAAGTTGGATACCAAAGAATTACTCAAAAAAGTTCGTAAGATTGAGATCAAGACACGCCGTTTGTCTGATCATATCTTTTCAGGAGAATATCACAGTTCTTTTAAAGGACGAGGGATGGCTTTTTCTGAAGTGCGACAATATCAATATGGTGACGATATTCGTTCAATAGATTGGAATGTAACGGCGCGTTATAATGAAACCTATGTAAAAGTATTTGAGGAAGAACGTGAATTGACCATGGTATTAATGGTTGATGTGAGTGGGTCTGAATTATTCGGAACAACAAAACAATTTAAAAAAGAAACCATTACAGAGATCAGTGCAACCTTGGCATTTTCGGCAATTCAAAATAATGATAAAGTTGGATTATTATTATTTTCTGATGAGATAGAATTGTTTATTCCTCCTAAAAAAGGAAAATCTCATGTGCTACGAATTATTAGAGAATTAATAGAGTTTCGTCCAAAAAGTAAAAAAACAGATATTAAGCAAGCCTTACGCTATCTTTCAAATGTAATGAAAAAGAAAGTTATTCTTTTTATTCTGTCTGATTTTATGGATGATGACTATGATAGTGCATTAAAGATTGTTGGCAGAAAACATGATGTTACCGGAATTAGAGTATATGATAAATACGAAGAAGAAATTCCAAAATTAGGAATGATACCTATGTTAGATGCTGAAACAGGAAAGACGATTTTAGTGAACACTAATTCCAGGATGGTTAGAAACAACTATAAAGCGCATTACTTAAAAACGATTGATTATTTTGAAGACACTTTTAAAAGAAGTGGATCAGGTACAATTAACAATAGAATTGATGAGAGTTATGTAAAAAAATTATTAGGTTATTTTAAAAGAAGAGGTGCTAAATGAAGTTGATAATTGAAAAGAACAATGTGAAAATTCCCTTCTTGAGAGGGGTTAGGGGTGTGTTTTTTAGACAAGGGAATGTAATGAATTTGTGTGACAGAATCATATTGCAGTTTAATGAGTTGATAAAAAAACACCTTCTTTATAGTATTTTCCTTTTCGGATTTTTAGCTGTTGCTCAAAAAATACCTACAGTATCCGCTAAAGTTGATACTACCAAGATTAGAATAGGTGAGCAGATCAATTATCAAATTACTGTTGAAGATGCTGAAAACGGAGTCATTTTTCCAAAATTACAACTAGATAGTTTAGGTAAAATAGAAATAGTAGAGTCTTTAAATATTGATACTTTAAAAAACAGACTCATTAAAAAATATAGACTTACCAGTTTTGATAGTGGTAGATATGTAATTCCTAAACAACCTATTTATATTTGGAATCAACCCTATTATACCGACACAATTTTGATAGATGTTGCCACTGTTGCAGTTGATACTACTAAACAAAAGATGTATCCGATAAAGGCAATACAAAGTGAGCCTTATACTTTTGAAGATTTTAAATTATACCTCTGGTGGATCTTAGGAATTCTATTATTAATAGCATTGATATTGTACTTTGTATTGAGAAAAAAGGAAACGGTTGAAGAAATTGAGGCTAAAATTCCACCTTATGAATTGGCACTGAATCGATTAAAGGCATTAGATGAAAAACAGCTTTGGCAAAAAAATAAAATTAAAAAGTACTATGTTGAACTGACTGATATTGTTCGATCATATATTGAAAGGGAACTCAATATTCCCGCATTAGAATCTACCACAGATGAATTGATGGAAACCATGACCGATTTTAACGCTTCAAGTTCTTTAAATATACCGGAAGAAACTATATCGAAATTACAAAAGCTATTAAAAGAAGCTGATCTGGTAAAGTTTGCAAAATACAAACCATTGGCAAATGAAATTGAATTACATAGAAATGATGCCGGAGAAATAATAGAAGTGTTACACCCTAAAATTGAAATAGAAGATGAAGCTGTGGAATAATTTAGAATTAACAAACCCTGAGTTTTTATGGTTACTACTGCTAATACCACTATTAGCAGTATGGTATTTTCTTGTTCGTAAAAAAGATACGGCAAGGTTAAAAATGGCTGATACAAAAGGGTTTGCAGAACAATCATTATTGGCAAAATTGAAACCATTATTATATGTATTAAGATTATTAGCATTAACGTCATTAATCGTTGCTATGGCTAGGCCAAGAAATGTAGAAGTGAGTAAAAAAACAAAGACTACTCGAGGTATTGATATTGTGATGGCAATAGATGTTTCAGCAAGTATGTTAGCAAAAGATTTAAAACCAAATAGATTGGAAGCACTGAAAGAGGTTGCTATGAAATTTGTAAATAAAAGACCTAATGATAGAATCGGTATTGTAGAATATGCAGGTGAAAGTTTTACCAGAACACCGATAACTAGCGATAAAAGAATTGTCATTAATACCATTAGAAAATTGCGTTGGGGAGATTTAGATGGAGGTACTGCCATTGGTATGGGATTGGGTTCTGCTGTAAACAGACTCAAAGACAGTAAAGCAAAAAGTAAGGTTATTATTTTATTGACCGATGGAGTAAATAATTCTGGATTTGTTGATCCAAAAACGGCTACTGAACTAGCTAAAGAATTAGAAATTAAGGTATATACTATTGGTTTAGGAACAAATGGAATGGCAATGTTTCCTTATGCTAAAGATTTGAATGGTAGATTACAATTTAGAATGGCACCAGTTGAAATTGATGAAGAATTATTAAAATTTATAGCAACACAAACCGATGGAAAATATTTTAGAGCTACTGACAATAAAAAACTAGCATCAATATATGATGAAATTAATAAATTAGAAAAAACCAAAGTAGAAGAGTTTAAATATTATAATTATCAAGAAAAATATAGACCATTGGTTCTGTTAGCAGGATTGCTGGTGTTACTTGAAATGTTATTACGATTTACACTTTTTAGAAGCTTTTTATAATAAGACACAAGACAAAAAGACGGAAGATTTAAGACAGATAAAAGAATAACAATTTGTGAGACTTTGCGCTCTCTGCGAAAAACTTTGCATCCTTTGCGTGAAATAACCAAATAAACACATCAACAAATAACAACAGTAAGTGTATCAATTAGAAGACAAAACATATTTTATATATTTTATAGCAATTGCAATTTTATTGTTTGCATTTGTATTGGTATTGTTTTGGAAAAGAAGAAAACAGAAAGCTTTTGCAGATAGCGATTTGTTAGAAAAACTAAGTCCGGAAGCTTCACCATTCAAAGCGGTGCTAAAAATATTGACAATTGCTATAGCATTATCTTTTTTGATACTAGCGTTGGTAAATCCTAAAATGGGAACGAAACTAAAAACCATAAAAAGAGAAGGCGTTGATATTGTTTTTGCCTTAGATGTTTCAAAAAGTATGTTGGCTGAAGATATTGCTCCGAATCGACTTGAAAAAGCCAAGCAGATTATTTCAAAAATTATAAACAAATTAGGAAGTGACAGAGTAGGTATTATAATTTACGCAGGTAATGCCTATCCGTTATTACCAATTACAACCGATCAAGCTGCTGCTAAAATGTTTTTACAAAATGCTGACCCTGATATGGTATCTTCGCAAGGAACAGCTATCAATGAAGCTTTAAAACTAGCAAAGAGTTATTATGACGATGAAGAACAAACCAATAGGTATTTATTCATAGTTTCCGATGGTGAAGATCATGAAGAAAATGTAAGTTATGCTACCGAAGAGGCAACCAAAGAAGGAATTAAAATATTTACTATTGGCATAGGGAAACCTGAAGGAGGACCAATTCCGTTAAAAAGAAACGGAACACTTATTGGTTATAAAAAAGACAGAAAAGGAGAAGTAGTAATTACACAGTTGAATGATAAAACATTACAGAAAATTGCAAACGACGGAAATGGTAAATACTTGCTAGGAAATAATACAACAAAAACAGTTGAGTATATTGATGAATTATTATTGAAGGCTGATAAAAAAGAATTTGAAACAAAGCAGTTTTCCGATTTTAAAGACCAGTTTCAATGGTTTATCGGTTTAGGGATTTTATTTTTGGTATTTGATACGTTAATGTTAAATAAAAAAACAAGCTGGATTCAGAAGCTGAATCTATTTAATGAACAAAAAAAAAATTAATATGAAAAGGATTGTACTAGTAATATGCTTAATGTTTGCCCTATTAGGATTTTCTCAGGATAAGGATAAAAAAGACAAGCCTAAAATTGAACAAGCAGAAAAGAAACTTTTTCGAACAGGGAATGATTTTTATAAGGAACAAAATTATGTAGATGCTGAAGTACACTATAAAAAGTCATTACAACAGAACCCTAATTACGAAAAAGCCAATTATAATTTAGGAAATGCTATTTATCAGCAAAATAGATTTAAAGAAGCATTACCAATGTATGAGTTGGTTTCAAAAACTACAGAAGATAAATTAACTAAGGCTGAATCTTTTCATAATATTGGCAATACAATGATGAAAGAAAAACAGTATGAAAAAGCTGTTGAAGCATTTAAAAATTCATTGCGAAATAATTCTAAAGATGATGAAACCCGTTATAATCTGGCCTTGGCTCAAAAAATGTTGAAAAAGAAACAGCAACAAAATAAAGATAAGAACAAAGACAAAAAGGATAAAGATAAAAAAGACAAGAACGACAAAAAAGATCAGAATAAAGATAAAGACAAGAAAGGCGATGATAAAGATAAGAATAAGGACAAAAAGAAAGATGAAAATGGCGATAAAGACAAACAAAAAAAACAGCCTAAACCACAGCAACCCAAATTATCACCTCAACAGGTAAAACAACTGTTGGAAGCTATGAATAAAGAAGAAAATAAAACTCAGAAAAAAGTAAATGCTAAAAAGGCAAAAGGAAGAAAAGTAAAACAAGAGAAAGATTGGTAGTTTTAAAGCTGGAAGTTGGAAGACCGAAGCTTTTGCGAAGGAGGAGAACCTTGTAGGTATTTTAAAAGAAAGAACAAGTTATCTTTGACAGATTCGATAAAAATGGATTAAAGGAGAATAGAAATTAATGTTTAGAAAAAATACAATATTAATAGTATTACTAATTGTAAGCCAACAATTGTTAGCTCAAGAGGTGTCATTTAAAACTACTGTAAGTAAAGACAGACTAGGTTTAAATGAGCGTTTACGCATTACATTTTCTATAAACAAGCAAGGATCTGATGATTTTACACCTCCAAATTTTAGAAACTTTAAAGTGCTGGCTGGTCCAATGCAAGCTACTAATTTTTCATATGGAAACGGCAAGCAATCTTTTGAACAGTCTTATACATACACCATTCAACCTATTAAAAAAGGTGTTTTTAAAATTCCATCGGCTACTATAAAATATGATGGAAATATTATTAAAACAAATACTGTAAAAGTTAGAGTTACTGGGGCAGTTGAAATACCTAAAGATCCAAATGACCCAAGATATATTGCATCGCAAAATATTCATTTAGTTGCTGAAATTTCTAATACCAACCCTTATGTTGGCGAAAGTATTTCGGTAGTCTATAAAATTTATGTTGATGTAAATAAAGTAAGTGTTAGAAATACGCGTGAAGTTGAATCACCTTCTTTCAATGGTTTTTGGAACCAAAACATAGAAGTAAAACGATGGGAAGCTAAAGAAGGTTCTTTTCAAGGAAGAAGCCATCGTTATGCAATTATTAAAAAAACAGTATTGATTCCTCAAAAAGCGGGTAAACTTATTATTGATCCGATGGAAATAGAAATTAGTGCCGGTGTACCCATTGGAAGAAGAGATTTATTCGGTAATATGATCTCTAATAATACCACACTAACACTCACTACAGGTAAACGTGTTATAAATGCCAAACCATTACCAATTGAAAATAGACCTGCTAATTTTTCTGGAGCCGTTGGCGATTATGATTTTAAAGTAACTTCAAGTAAAACAGAATTAAAAGCTAATGAATCAACTCAAATTAAGGTAGCAGTTTCAGGTAAAGGGAATTTAAAATTAGTTGGACTACCTGGTATAGAAACGCCTAACGGCTTAGAACGATATGAACCTGAAAATAAAGAGAACATAGTAACTACACTTGGAGGATTACGTGGGAGTATTTATGACCAATATACTGTAGTACCTCAATTTAGAGGAAAGTTTAAAATTCCGCCAGTATCATTTTCGTATTTTAGTTTAGAAGATAAAGAGTATAAAACGATTACTTCTAATGCAATTATTATTAATGTGCCACAAGGAAAAATACCTACTCAAGTTGATATCGCTACAGGAATCATTAAGAGAAATGTAATTAGTAATGCTAAAGATATTCGATATATAAGCACTACAGCTAATTTAAAACCAATTACAAACAAAGAAGATTTTTTAAGATCCAAACTGTTTTATACTTTGTTAATATTACCCTTACTTTCTATTCCTTTAGGAATTTTTATAGGAATGACAAAGAAAAAAAGAGATAGTGATATTGTTGGTAATAGACGTAGAAAAGCTGATAAATTAGCCAAAAAATATTTATCTGAAGCTAAAAAGCAGCTTAATAATAACGAACAATTTTATATAGCTTTAGAAAAAGCTTTACACAATTATTTAAAAGCAAAATTACAGGTAGAAACATCAGATATCAGTAAAGAAAAAATAAGTACTCTTTTACAAAAACGTAATGTTGATACTAATACTATTAATGATTTTATAAAAGTATTAGATGATTGTGATTATGCTCGCTATACGCCAACAACCAATGTAATGATGCAACAAGAATACGATAAAGCAAGAACAATTATTGCTAAAATTGATAAACAATTATAAATTAAGTTTACAGAGTCTCTATGTCCCGTCGAGCACGGTCGAGACGTATTGATTGTTGAAAATTGGATTTTTTTTGATAAACATAAAATGAAACATATCCTTTTATTTATACTACTTATTACATCGGGATTATCAGCCCAGAAAGCAGATAGCCTTTTTGTACAAGCAAATAAGTTATACCAAAACGAAAAATATACTGAAGCATTAGAAATCTATAAAGAGATTGAAGAGAGTAAAGTGCGATCTGATAAGCTATTTTATAATATAGCTAGTGCTAATTATAAACTTAATAGAGTAGCGCCTGCAATTTATTACTACGAAAAGGCATTAATGATAAATCCTAACAATGGTGATGCTAAATTTAATTTAAGGTTTGCAAAACAAATGGCAATCGATAATATTGAACCTTTACCTAGAACGTTTTCACAAAAATTTTCGGTAAGTACCATACAAAAAATGAGCTATAATACTTGGGCATGGATAGCGGTCAGTTTATCATTTTTATTTGCGATATTATTTTTATTATATCATTTTTCATATAGCTCAGGTAGTAAGCGTTTTTATTTTGTTTCGAGTATCATAAGTGCTTTTTTAGTATTGTTAACGCTAATTTTTGCGTATCAGAATTATAATACGGTAAAAACAGATAAACCGGCTATTGTTTTTGCGCAACAAACTGAGGTTAAAAGTGCCCCTACAATGTCTAGTGAAGTAAGTTTCAAGTTACACGAAGGCACTAAAGTTCAAATATTAGAAAGTTTAGATAGTTGGAAAAAAATTAAAATAGCTGATGGCAAAATTGGATGGATGATTGCTGATGATTTGAAGGAGCTTTAATAATGCGTTCATATGTTGGCAGTTCCGAGCCTTAAGGCTGGTTCAGGATTTAAAACAAACAGGTAAAATCTCCCCCTTCATTAAGCGATATTTATCCATTTCTTGTTCAGATAATTTTTCAGCATAATTTACTTCATTCACAGTAAACCCAACGGCTCTTAATCTGTCAAAATAATCGCTACCATAAACACGCACATGATCGTATTGCCCAAAATGTTTAGTGCGTTCCTCAGGCAATGTAATATTAAAATCTTCATAGGTAGTTGCTCTCGAATAATCTTGAGGAATCTGAAAAATACCAAAGCCCCCTTTTTTAAGTACTCTATAGAGTTCTTGCATGGCTTTTTTATCATCTTCAATATGTTCCAATACATGATTACAAAAAATAATATCAAAACTATTATCCTCAAAAGGAAGGCTTAAAATATCAGCTTTTACATCAACAATAGGAGAATAAAGATCGGCCGTAACTAAATCAATATGTTTTAGTTTTTTAAAACGTTTTAAAAAACATTGCTCTGGTGCCATATGAAGAACCTTTTTCAGTCCTGAACTTGTTTCAGGATCCTTTGAGTTTTTACTCGGTTTAAAAAAATCTGTTTCATTTTGTAGATATAACCATAATAAACGATGGCGTTCTAAAGACAAGGTACTTGGTGATAATACATTTGGGCGCTGAATTCCATATCCATAAGGTAAAAATTTTCGAAAACTCTTACCGTCTATTGGGTCTGTATATTTTGAACCTTTTAGATAAAATGCCAATAACGGACTAACCCAATAACTGAATTTTATTAGAAAAGGACGAGGAATTGTATTTAATATATATTTAAAGAAAGACACGAATTTCACTAATTTTCACAGATTAATTATAAAACTACTCTTTTATATTTTAGACTATCCTCACCAAAATTAACTAATAAACCAAGTCTTACTTTAGATGCAGCTAAATAATTTAATGTTTGTTTTATATGAGCACTAGTCAAACTTTCAATAGCTTTTATTTCGAGAATGATTTTGTCATCAATTATAAAATCTGCAATGTAATAATGTGGTAGAAACTCTCCTTTATAACTAATTTTAAAACATTTTTCTCTAGAATAAATAATGTTATTTTTTTTGAACTCTATTTCTAAAGCATCACCATAAATAACTTCACTAAACCCTTTACCTAATTCTTTATGAACTTCCATACATGAACCTATTATTTTATAAGATTCATCTTTGTATAATAATTCATTCATAAATTATTCAGTGAAATTACTATTATCTTTATTTAGTGCAAATCCGTGAAATTCGTGTCTAAATTCATCTTCCTCCTCACTCTCAATTCCCAAAGCATCATACACATATTTAAAGGTAGAAAGTAATTCAGGTTTTCCGTTAACAATCGCCACATCGTGTTCAAAATGTGCAGAAGGTTTTCCGTCAGCAGTTAAAATAGTCCATCCATCTTTTAGTTGTTTAATTCTATGAGTCCCTAAATTTATCATGGGTTCAATAGCAACTACCATTCCTTCTTTAAACTTTTTTCCTCTACCTCGTTTACCATAATTGGGCATTTCAGGATCTTCGTGCATTTTCTTTCCTAAACCATGTCCTACCAATTCACGTACAACACCATAACCAAAGCTTTCGCAGTAATTCTGAATAGCAAAACCAACATCACCAACTCTATTACCGGCTTTAAATTCACGAATACCTTCGTATAGACTCTCTTTAGTGACTTTTAATAGTTTTTTAGTTGCTTCTTCTACTTCACCAACCTCAAAAGTATAAGCATGATCTCCATAAAAACCATTCTTTATGGCACCACAATCAATAGAAATAATATCACCATTCTCTAATGGCTTATTATTTGGAATACCATGTACCACTTGAGCATTAGGACTCATACATAATGTGTTAGGAAAATCATACAATCCTAAAAATCCAGGTATAGCATCATGATCACGTATAAACTCTTCAGCCAATTTATCAAGATGTAATGTGGTCACACCAGGCTTCACTTCACTAGCTAATATGCCTAATGTTTTAGAAACAATCAATGCACTTTCGCGCATTAACTCTATATCTTCAGTGGTTTTTATTTTAATCATTTAATAAATATAAAGGGCAAAGATAATCCAAATAAAAGAATGTTTAATGATTGTAATAAAATATGATTTTTGACAGGTTTTAGAATACTTTAAATCTATAATTTTGTTGAACACTAAAAACTAATAAATGTATAAAGCAATATCTGCACAAGATGCGGTAAAAATTATTAAAAATAACGATAGGGTTTATGTGCATGCAGCAGCTGCAGCACCGCAAGCATTGATTAACGCAATGACTGAAAGGTATGAAGAACTAAAAAGCGTTGAAGTGTGTCATTTACATATTGAAGGTGATGCCCCTTATGCTAATCCTGATTTAAAAGACAGTTTTCATGTAAACTCTTTTTTTATTGGGAGAAATGTAAGGCATACATTGGTTGCAGGTAATGGCTCATATACCCCTGTATTTCTAAGTGAATTACCATTATTGTTTAAAAAGAATATATTACCAATTAATGTTGCCTTAATTCAGGTTTCACTGCCAGATAAGCATGGTTATTGTTCTCTAGGAGTATCAGTTGAAGCTACTTTAGCTGCTATTGAAAATGCAAAACATGTGATTGCACAAGTGAACCCTAAAATGCCTAGAACGCATGGAGCAGGAATCATCCATATTTCTGAATTAGATTCTCTTGTAGAAATAGAAGAAGAGATTCATGAAATGCATATTTCTGAACCATCAGAAATTGAAGATAAAATAGGAAATTATATTGCTGAATTAATAGACGATGGTAGTACCTTACAAATGGGTATTGGGAGTATTCCCAATGCAGTTTTATCCCGTTTAGGAAATCATAAAAATTTAGGTTTACATACCGAAATGTTTTCTGATGGTGTTATTGATCTGATTTTAAAAGATGTAATCAATTCTAATTATAAAGGAGTAAATAAAGGAAGAGCTTTAGCTACATTTTTAATGGGTACAAAACGACTATATGATTATGTAGATGATAACCCATTTATTGAAATGAGAGGTGCTGATTATGTTAACGATATAGTAAATATTCGTAAAAACCCTAAAATGGTAGCTATAAATTCTGCTATAGAAGTAGATCTAACAGGTCAGGTGTGTGCTGATTCTATTGGTTCGCAAATGTATTCGGGTGTTGGTGGTCAAATGGATTTTATTCGCGGAGCCTCTTTAAGCGAAGGCGGTAAGGCCATCATAGCTTTGCCTTCAACAACAAAAAAAGGAATTAATAGAATTGTACCATTTTTAAAACAAGGTGCAGGTGTGGTAACAACCAGAGCTCACGTACATTATATAGTTACTGAGTATGGAGTGGCTAATTTATATGGAAAAACATTAAAGCAACGAGCTAAAGCGTTGATCAATATTGCACATCCTAATTATAGAGAGCAATTAGAAAAGGATTGTTTTAGGTTACAATAAATTTAAAAACGCCAAAAACTTTTTTTTTTCTTTGTAGAAATATCAGCCTTGGGATTATCTTTAACTATTTTATAAATTTCTCCCCAGGCTAATAAGCCACCAATATTTCTATCATCAATAAAAAGATCGGCATTAATTTTTCTACTTACTTTGCCTTCAAACTTTTCTTCAGGATAATTTTTATTTACAGCATAAAATTCTACTCCTTTTTTAGCGCAAAAATCAACTGCTTCCTGTAATTTATTGCCATGTCTGTAGGTCCAAAGGATAAGTCGATGACCATCTTTATTGAGTTCTTTAAGAGTTTCAATGGCAAAAAGCATCGGATTACCTATTTCAGGATAGGCATCTTCAACTATAGTTCCATCAAAATCAACAGCAATTATTAAATGGTCTTTAGGCAACATTTTTCGGTATTATAATTTGTGCAAATTTAATGTATTATCTATTACTGTAGTAATAAACTTAACTTTTATCATAAGAATGTTTGTAAGCTTTACCACTGACAATTTTTAATATATCTTTCTCAAGATTTTTTCTTGGAATTTCAACATAACGTCCTATCTCTTGGTCATTTTTATAAAAAATAAAAGTTGGGGTACGTACAATGTTAAACCCCTCTTGTAAATTTTTAGAGGTCTTTTTAGCTCTGTTAAGGGCAATCACTTCTAGGTTTTTTGTATCAAAATTTATGGCTTCTAAGATTTTGTATAAATGTGGAACTTCACGTTTACTATCATGACACCAAACCGACATAAAAACTTTTATTTTAAAATCTTTTGAATATTTTTTTAGTTTTTTAATAGTCCTTTTATCTAACTTATAGTCTTTATAAGTTGGATTGAACCATTGAGCATAAGGCTGTTGTTTAAAATCTTCTTTAACTTTTACACCTACTTGATCTTCTCTATTTTGCGTAATGGTTTCTTTGGTCTGAGCATAAATGCTAAGCTGAAATAAAAGTAGAAATAAGACAAATATGAGTTTTTTCATTATGTTTTAGATTAAAGATTCTTCAGTCATTATAGCAGGTTTTTCTATACCAATTAACTTTAATATAGTAGGCGTTATGTTAGCTAAAACACCGTTCTTAATTGATTTTATATCTTCATCAACTAGAATTAATGGTACAGGATTGGTAGTATGCGCTGTATTTGGTGACCCATCTTCATTTATCATAGTTTCACTATTACCGTGATCGGCAATGATAATACAAGTATAATTGTTTTGTTGAGCAGAGGTAACAACTTCTTTTAAACATGAATCAACAGTTTCTGCAGCTTTTATGGCTGCTTCCATAATACCTGTATGCCCAACCATATCAGTATTTGCAAAATTTAAACAAATAAAATCTGCTTCTTGTTTGTTAAGTTCAGGTACAATTGCATCAGTTATATCCTTTGCACTCATTTCTGGTTGTAAGTCATAAGTTGCTACTTTGGGCGAAGGACACATAATACGATTTTCTCCTTTAAATTCAGCTTCTCTTCCTCCTGAAAAGAAAAAAGTGACATGAGGATATTTTTCAGTTTCAGCTATCCTAATTTGTTTTTTTTGATGTTTTTCTAAAATTTCCCCTAAGGTATTATTTAGATCTTCTTTGGGATAAATTACGTTTATGTTTTTAAAAGTGTCATCGTAATTGGTCATCGTAACATAATACAAATTCAATTTATGCATGTTAAACTCGTGAAAATTTTGTTGAGAAAGAGCTTGAGTTAATTGACGACCTCTATCAGTTCTAAAGTTAAAGAAAATAACCACATCATCATTTTGTATGGTTGAAATAGGATTGTCGTTTTCATCAATAATAGTTATTGGTTTGATAAATTCATCAGTAATACCTGCATCATAACTTTCTTGAATAGCTTCAGAAGCATTTTTTGCTTTTTTACCTATACCATTAACAAATAAATCATAAGCTAGTTTAACACGTTCCCAGCGTTTGTCTCTATCCATTGCATAATATCTGCCAATTATAGAAGCTAACTTTGAATTGTGATTCATTAAATATTTTTCTAAATCGGTAATAAGTTCTTTACCAGATTTAGGGTCAACATCTCTACCATCAGTAAACGCATGAACATAACTATTTACACTCGCTTCATTGGCTGCTTTTACCAAACCTTTGAGATGATTAATATGTGAATGTACACCGCCGTCAGAAACCAATCCTAAAAAATGTATATTCTTTTGATGTTCTTTAGCGTAGTGAAAAGCATTTTTTAGAGTGGACACCTCTGCTATACTTTTATCAGATACCGCCTTATTTATTTTAACCAAATTCTGATAAACAATACGTCCGGCACCTAAATTCATATGACCTACTTCGCTATTGCCCATTTGCCCTTCTGGCAAACCTACATGCAGCCCGTCAGTTCTTAACTGTGCATGAGGATATTTTTGATATAACGAATCTATAAAAGGTGTATTTGCTTTTGCAATAGCAGAAACTTCTGGGTTTTGAGTGATTCCCCATCCATCGAGAATTATTAAGATTACTTTCTTGTTCATTTGAAAATTTTAGAATGACAAAATTAACACTTTTAAGCTTAATTTAAGACCTTGTTATTAAGAAGTTAAACTTAGTTAATAAGTGTTAAAGTACGTAACAAATGTTACAAAACAATCGTCTCTTATTTATATAACATTAAACTTCAATATTATGAAAAATTTATTTTTAATTGCAGCTTTAGTAATAAGCTTAGCTGTAAATGCAAAACCTATTATGACCAACCTGTCTGCCGGTGAGGCAGATTCAACATTAGATAATTTAACTATTGCTTCAGTGGTTACAGAAACTGATGCTTTTTGTACACTTATAAAGCAAGGTAATTTCGAAGCAGTAAAAGGAATGATTGAAGCCGGAGCAGATATAAATAAAAAATCTGTAGGGATGACCCCTTTAATGTATGCTGCAAGACAAAATCGAGTAGAGATTGCAAAATTATTGATTGCTAATGGAGCAAATTTAAAGGTAAAATCTAAAAGAGGGTATACAGCATTAAAATATGCTGAAATGTCTAAAGCACATGATGCATATAAAATTATTTCTGATGAATTAAAAGCCTTAAAAGTAAAAAAGAAAGGGAGAAGAGCAGTTTAATTATGATTTATAATTATAATGATTAAGCGGTATAATCTTGATTATACCGCTTTTTAATTTTCTTAAAATTATTTACGATACTTCTGTATGACCTCTCTAATTTTTTCTATCCTGTTTTCCGGGTCAGGATGTGTACTTTGAAATTCTGGGGTTCTGTTCGGACCGCCAGCAGCTTTTAAAATTTTCATAACACCAATCATTTCTTCGGGTTGATATCCGGCATCAATCATAAATTTTACACCTAGATCATCACTTTCTAGCTCATCGCCTCTCCCATATTTCATGTTTATAACATTGGCAATCATTGCTGCCATTTGTCCAGCACCACCATCGGCACCTACCATAACACCTGAAATAATACCTTGAGTTAAACCCTGTTTTGCCATTCGTTCTGCAGAATGACGCCCAACCACATGACCAATTTCATGACCTAAAACACCAGCCAATTGATCTTCATTTTCTAATTTAGCATACAAAGCATAGGTAATAAAAATTTGTCCACCGGGTAAAGCAAAAGCATTGATAGTTTCAGGGTCTCTTAATAAATGAAAATCATACCTGTAAGGTGTGTCTCTGGCAATACTATTATTTACAAGGTCATTACCAATTTTATCAACTAAGTCTTGGGCTTTTTGATCCGGATACAAACCACCATGTTGTTGTGCCATTGTAGGAGCACTTTTTAAGCCTATAGCAATTTCATCATCAGTTGTTAAGGTTATACTTTGTTTTTTCCCTGTATAAGGGTTTGTAGCTCTATTGGAATAATATTTAAATAAGGAGAATAAAACAATACCTGCACCTATAAGTAATCTAATCTTTAACCCACCTCTTCTTCTCATAATCTCGGTTTTTTTAAGAATAATGTTGCCATAAATATACAACTATTTTTAATTGTCAAATTTAACTTTACTCATTGACAATACTGTTATAAAATACGTAACTTTACAAATCAACTACTATTTTTTGATATGGATTTTGAATCAAATAAAATTATTGCAAGATTACCGAAACATTTGAGGTCTTTCGCTTTACTACAACCTTATAATGAATATACTGCTCAAAATCAAGCAGTTTGGCGTTATGTAATGAGAAAAAGTATCGTTTTTTTATCTAAAGTTGCTCATAAATCGTATTTAGAAGGGCTAAAGCAAACAGGAATTTCTGTTGAAGAAATACCTAGAATGCAAGGCATGAATAGAATATTAAAAGAGATAGGTTGGGCTGCTGTTTCAGTTGACGGATTTATTCCTCCCAATGCTTTTATGGAATTTCAGGCTTATAATACATTGGTTATTGCTGCCGATATTAGAACTATAGATCATATTGAATATACACCTGCACCCGACATCATACATGAAGCTGCAGGGCATGCACCTATCATTGCAAGTCCTGAATATGCAGAATATTTAAGACGCTTTGGAGAAATAGGAAGTAAGGCAATCTCGTCTGCCAAAGATTACGAATTGTATGAAGCGATTCGTCATTTATCTATTATTAAAGAAAATCCGAATACTTCTAAAATAAATATCGTTAAAGCAGAGAAAAAAGTCGCTGAAATTGCTGCTGAAATGGGAGAGCCAAGCGAAATGGCAAAAATTAGAAATTTACATTGGTGGACGGTTGAATACGGATTGATAGGAACACTCGAAGATCCTAAAATTTATGGAGCAGGTTTACTATCTTCAATTGGCGAAAGTGGGTGGTGTATGAGTGATGAAGTTAAAAAAATACCGTATTCTATCATTGCTGCTGATACTGATTTTGATATTACAAAGCCACAACCTCAATTATTTGTAACGCCTGATTTTGCTTATTTAAGTTTAGTTTTAGAAGAATTTGCCAATACTATGGCATTGCGAAAAGGCGGATTAAAAGGAATTGAAAAATTAATTGATTCTAAAAATTTTGGAACTATTTTATTGAGTACAGGCATTCAGATTTCAGGTAAATTCAGCCATGTAATTGCAAATGATAATTTAAAAACAGTATACTTTCAAACAACAGGCCCAACAGCATTAGCTTATAAGAATAAAGAGCTAATAGGGCATCATAAAGAGTATCATGCAGATGGATTTGGATCACCGGTTGGAAAGCTAAAAGGAATCAATATTGCGATTGAAGATATGTCTCCGACTGATCTGGAAGCTTATGGACTTTATGAGGGAAAAACGGTAGTGCTGAACTTTGAAGGAGGTATACGTGTTGAAGGAGAAATTATTACAGGAAAACGAAACTTAAAAGGTAAAATCATTTTAATTTCTTTTAAAAACTGCACAGTTAAACATAATGATACCATTTTATTCCAACCTGAATGGGGTACTTATGATATGGCGGTTGGTAAAGAAGTGATTTCAGCATATTCAGGGATTGCCGATGCTGAAAATTATGAACTTATATTCGAAGCTCCAAAAGAAAAGACGCATAAAAGCCAATATTCTGAAAGCGATAAAAAATTACATAAATTATATCAGGAAATTCGCAATATTAGAGAAAGTGATAGTTTAGATAATAGTAGTTTAGAGCGTATTTTTAATATGATTTCTAATAATTATCCTAATGATTGGTTATTGCCGTTAGAAATATATGAATTGGTTTATAAACAAGATACCCAATTAAAAGAGACAGTACAAAAATATTTAGAAAATATGATAGCTAAAAAAGACAATGCGAATCTTATTAAAGATGGTTTAAAGTTACTTGAACTCGAATTAGAAAGAACAGGTTAAAAATCTTTTACAAACTTTAATAGTAATTAACGTGAGTTCGATATAACTATTTTTTTAAATAATTAATAATCAGTATTTTAAATGTGAAATGAAAATTTTAATGTCCTCTTGAGCGCAGTCGAAAGGTTTCTAAATAGTTCTCGATTGCGCTCGAACAGACAAAGTGCTAATAATCAATATTTTGTATTATTAACTACTATTTCTTACGTCGAACTCACGTTAATTAAACATATACAAATGCATTACTTATTTGAAATAAAAACTTTAACGTTATTAGTTGGAATATTTTTGTTGTCTTGTAATAAAGAATCAACACCTTTCAATGAAGAGAATATTGAAAAAAGAGAATTTACCTCATCTTTTGAATCTGTTGATGATTTTTCAGGATTCTATCTCACACCTCAAGCATATAAGAATACCACTTATCACGAACTGTCAAATTCAATTGTGCATAGTGGAGAATATGCTCATAAAGCTTGGATAACTGGAGCCAACCCTCCTTCAACAAATGTTATTAATAATAATCATAGAGGCTATCCAACGGTTCAATTTCAAAAAACTTCCGGTGGAGTATTTAAGTCCCCTTGCTATGTTACTTTATGGGTTTGGTTAGATATAGATTTACAAGAGCATACATCAGGAGGTGAAGATGATTGGTTTAGTTTTGCCACCTTTACGGGTGATATATCGGATGATTGGGAAAGATCTATACTTGTTAATTTAGACCCAAATGGTTTTGTGCATTTAATGCACACTACAGGTCAAAATGAAAATGATTATACCTTTCAAACAACAAGTATTACATTTCCTCAAAGAGAGTGGGTAGAATTAAAAATGTATTTAGATTTTAGTGAAAATGGATATATCAAAGTATGGCAAAATGGCGAATTAGTTTCACATGCAAATGTGAAAAATGTTAAAAATCAACTATCACAAGCTCATTTTGGGCTTTACTGTTCACCGCAATTAGAATCAGGAACTGTTTATAATGATGATTTAACTATAATTGAGGTAAATAGAGAATAAATTTTTAATCAAAAAGAAAAAGAATTCTCCGAGGCTTTGCCTTGGGGTTTCCGATTTACCTCTCTGAGCCTGTACCGAGCCTTTCGACTTTAAGTTTATCCTGAGCAGAGTCGAAGGGCTCAAGACAGGCTATAGGTCGTAATCGCATTTAGCGATTACGGGTGAGGTAAAACAGTTCTCAGTTTTAAATCATCTAATTAAATATAATCTATCTTACTAATTCTTAATGTATTAACCATACCTTTAGCTTGTACCGGCATTGAGGTAAGATTGATGACATAATCACCTTGTTTTGAATATCCTTTTTCAGTGGCGATTCTATTGATATCTTCAACAGTATCATCTGTGCTCACCATTTTATCATAATATAATGCTTTAACACCCCACAGTAAATTTAGCATGGCTAATATTCTGCGATTTGATGAAAAAGCTAAAATATGAGTTTTAGGTCTCCAGGCTGAAATTTGAAAAGCTGTATAGCCACTATTTGTTAGAGTTGAAATAACGGTTGCATCTATTTCATCAGCCATTTTAGCAGCTTGATAGCATATCGTTTTAGAAATAAAACGTTCATTAACACTTTGAATGTGTGATTCGGGTTTTACAATAAGTGATGAATCTTCTACACTTTCAATAATTAAGCGAATTTTTTTAATCACTTCAATAGGAAATTCCCCTACAGAGGTTTCACCGGAAAGCATTACAGCATCAGCACCATCCATTATTGAGTTAGCCACATCATTAACTTCAGCTCTGGTAGGTACTTGACTGGTAATCATAGTTTCCATCATTTGAGTAGCAATGATTACTGGAATTCTTGCCTGTTTAGCCTGAAGTACCAATTTCTTTTGAATTAAGGGTACTTTTTCCATAGGCACTTCAACACCTAAATCACCTCTAGCTACCATTAAACCATCACAATAAGCCGTTATTTGTTTTATGTTGGCAACAGCTTCAGGTTTTTCAATTTTAGCAATTATCGGGATTTTATAGGTAGAATGTTTCTCAATCAATTCTTGTAATTGTATGAGATCTTCTTTATGCCTTACAAAAGATAATGCTATCCAATCTACTTCCAATTCTATAGCAAATAGTGCATCTTCTATGTCTTTTTCCGTCAAGGCGGGAAGAGAAATATTAGTATTAGGTAAATTAACTCCTTTTTTAGATTTTAGCTTACCGCCTCTAAGTACTTCGGTTGTTACTTCAGTTTTATTATCAGTTTTTATGACTTTAAATAATAGTTTACCATCATCAACTAAAATTTGCTCTCCAGCCTGGACATCTTTAGGGAAATTTTGATAGGTCATATAAGCTTTCTCATTGTCTCCCTCACATTTTTCAGTAGTAAAAGTAAAAGTGTCACCTTTTTTTAATTTTACCTTTTCGCCCATTACACCAACTCGTAATTTAGGACCCTGTAAATCTGCTAATACAGCAACATTATATCCTTTTCTTTGATTAATTTCACGGATAATTTTAATCTTTTCCTTTACGTTTTCATAATTTGCATGTGAAAAATTAACTCTAAAGACATTGACGCCAACAGTCATCATTTCTTCAATAATTTCTTTGGTATCACAGGCAGGACCTAAAGTAGCTACTATTTTAGTTTTTTTACGATTTCGCATAGTTAAAAAATTAAATAATCTTTCGATTTTAATGTGTGAGGGCTAATTGTATAAGCTGCAATTAAACCCTTTATATTTTTTATCTTATTAAGCATTTGTTTCAATGAGGCAACATCGAAATCTCCTATAATTTTCAGAAAATAGTCAACTTCTTTTTTTTCATTAATTAAATAAGAAATTTTAGATTCTTCATCAAACAAATTTGTTTCTTCAATATTTTTTGAGGTAAAAGAGTTTTTATTAGCTATCAATGACCACGATGAAAATGTGCTATTACAATCATAATTATAAAGCGCAAAAGAACAGTTTTTGTTTGTAAAATCAATATTATTAGATTGACGCTCTAAAAAAAGTTCTAATTTTTTATTTAAAAGATATGCCAATCTATATCCTTCTAAAGTACTGGTAATACCAAGTAAGTTATAATCATGCTCAAATTCATAACCCAATGTAAGTACTTTTGACATAAAAAAGTATTTCTACAAAATTAAGGTTTGTTTTGTTAAAAAGAGAGAATATTTACGAAATCGTTGTAGATGTTATAACAAAATCTTATCTTGAAACTTATAGTAAGCTCGCTTAGAAGCAATTTCTTCGGCTTTTTTCTTTGAAGTGGCTCTACCTTTAGAAACAACCTCATTGTCAATAGACAATTTTACACTAAAATGTTTGATAGCATCATTGCCTGTATCTTCATACACATCATAATGAATCTGTTGTTTTGTTTTTTGACACCATTCAATCAATACGCTCTTATAACTTGTTATTTTACCTTCTAAGCGTTCTATATCAACATAAGGCTCAATAACGGTTTTGTAAATAAATTTTTCACAAGTGAGATACCCTTTATCTAAAAAGACCGCACCAATTAAGGCTTCAAAAATATTACCATGTATATTATCTCCAAAATTTTTCTTAGGTACATTACTAATTACAAAACGTATCAAACCTAGATCTTTTCCTATTTCGTTTAAATGCTCTCTACTTACTATTTTAGAACGCATCTGTGTTAAATAACCTTCTGTGCCTAATGAAATTTTTTTGAATAGATATATAGCTATAAAAGAACTCAACAATGCATCTCCTAAAAATTCTAAACGTTCATAATTTAAAACCTTACCTGTTGATGATTTTTTCTTTACTGAACTATGCGTAAAAGCCTTTTTATAATGTTTTAGTGTAGCGGGTTTAAATCCGCAAATTTTTTGCATTGAAGCCAAAAAAATCTCGTCTTTTTCAGAGCGAGATTTCAAGATGTTTTTAATAAAACTCATTTGAAGTATTAAGACTCTAGTTTTTTAAATAATACGCAGGCATTATGACCACCAAACCCAAAGGTATTGCTCATTGCAATTTTAACATCTCTTTTTTGAGGTTTGTTAAAAGTAAAGTTCAGTTTTGGGTCTATTCCTTCATCATCTGTGAAATGATTGATTGTAGGTGGTACAATACCATTTTTTATTGCTAAAATAGAAGCGATGGCTTCAATAGCTCCAGCTGCACCTAATAAATGTCCGGTCATAGACTTGGTTGAATTGATATTGATATTGTAGGCATGTTCGCCAAAAACTTTTTTAATGGCTTTTGATTCAGCGATATCACCTAATGGAGTAGAAGTGCCATGCATATTAATAGCATCAACTTCTTCAGGTGTAATACCGGCATCACGTAAACAATTTTTCATAACACTTATTGCCCCTAATCCTTCAGGGTGTGGCGCTGTAACATGATGTGCGTCAGCTGATAAACCACCACCAATTAATTCGACATATATCTTAGCACCTCGCGCTTTTGCATGCTCATATTCTTCTAAAATTAAAGCACCGGCACCTTCACCTAATACAAATCCATCTCGGTCTTTATCAAAAGGTCTTGATGCTGTTTTAGGGTCATCATTTCTTGTTGAAAGCGCATGCATAGAGTTAAATCCGCCCATACCAGCTATAGTAACTGCAGCTTCAGAGCCACCGGAAACAAAAACATCAGCTTGCCCTAAACGAATATAATTAAAAGCATCTATTAGCGAATTTGCTGAAGATGCACATGCTGAAACTGTAGCAAAATTCGGACCTCTAAGTCCGTGTTTGATTGAGATTTGCCCTGGAGCAATATCTGCAATCATCTTAGGGATAAAAAAAGGATTAAACCTTGGTGTTCCATCACCTTTGGCATATTCTAAAACTTCATTTTGAAAAGTTTCTAATCCGCCAATTCCGGCACCCCAAATAACGCCTATTCTATCTCTATCTTCTTTTTCGAAATCTAATCCGGAGTCGTCTATGGCTTCTTGAGAAGCAACCATAGCATATTGCGTAAACTTATCCATTTTACGCGCATCTTTTCTGTGTAAAAAATCAGTAGGGTCGAAGTTTTTAACTTCACATGCAAAACGAGTTTTAAAGTTGGTTGCATCAAAATGGGTAATTGGTGCTGCACCACTTTCTCCGTTAATTAATGCTTTCCAGTATTCATCAACAGTATTGCCTATAGGTGTTAAAGCACCCAATCCGGTTACAACTACTCGTTTTAATTCCATGTAGATTAAGAATTGGTTATTAGATGATAAAAACTACGAGCATATCACCGAAGTGTTGCTCGTAGTATTAAATAAAAGTATCTATTCTAGATTACTTTTTAGCTTCTTCAATATAGCTGATTGCTTGACCAACAGTTCCAATATTTTCTGCTTGATCATCTGGTATTTGAATATCAAATTCTTTTTCAAATTCCATAATTAATTCAACAGTATCTAATGAATCTGCTCCTAAATCGTTCGTAAAGTT
>VAPL010185656.1_pt1 | contig 148289 bp, 146 predicted proteins | sample 3395061 | NCBI WGS metagenome assembly VAPL01 (sample SAMN08290444, study PRJNA428436) | hydrothermal vent metagenome | isolation source: Deep-sea hydrothermal vent chimney 2 | place: Pacific Ocean: Juan De Fuca Ridge | depth 2182 m m | reverse complement strand
CTGATTAGTAGCTGCTAACTGCTGCTCAGCTGCATGGATTTGCAAACGCTGCTCCAATAGGCCTCTCTGCACTTGGTCGTAATTTCCCCTAAAAGCCTCATCAGACAAGCGCAAATCAAGACTGCCTTCTTGAATTTCATTAGCGATATTAATAGCGTAAACTGACCCGCTACCAGGATAGTTTTGAACAAATTCATTATAATATTCAAGTAACTTTTCAAGCTCTGGGTGTTTTTGCAACAACAAGGCCTTGTCCGCTTCATTTGCATCAATTACTTCTAAAAATTTTGCGGCTAATTCATTATTAACAACTTGCTCTTTGGTTAGCTCTGTCACTATCTCAGATGCTTGCTGGTCACCTTTATCCCCATCTGATGCACTAGAATCATCTATTGCGTTTGAATCAATAGCTCCCAAATCTTCCGCCATGATATTCTCCTAAAAAAATTTAATTAATATAATAATATTAAAGTGATATTTTAAGCTATTTCACTTTCTACTATTGTTCTGCTTGTATCTGTCATTGCCAGCAAAGCGTTATTAAAATGATTATTCAAATTAACTATTGCAGGGTTATCTTCCAGAATCATCGTACCAAGTTTTTCTTTAATATGCGGCAAAGCCCCCTGTTCGCCTTGTGTTTTAGCGCTTCCTTCTTGAATAGCATACAAAGAAATAGGGCCAATCACTTCAGGCACTTGGGCAATGATTTCACTTTTCTTATTTGGATAATCAATCGCCATATAAAATGCAATTGCTCTCACTACAGCTGCAGCCTTAACAGAATCTTGCGTATGGCTATCTTTTAAAATATTCATTGCCTCATGATAAGCGGGACTGGGTGATGCTTCATGTCTTTTTAAAGACGCGGCATCTAGCTTTTTATTTAGATCAAGCCCTTGGATAGCATTTAATGCCAACTCGCCCATCAAATCCACTTTTTCTTTATCAAAACTAAGTTGGCGTGCTTTTATGTCTACACCATCACCATTATCTAAACGGCCTTCACGAATCGCAGATTCAATAATTGTATTAAACAGCTCGCTCTCTTTACCTTTACCATTTAAAATGACATTGATGCTCGCTTTCACATCAACATCTTGAACCTCAGTGAGCTCTTTATCTTTAAAATCCTCTAAAATAATGAACAATTGCTTTAAATCTGGATTTTTATCTAAAACTTGCGCCTTTCCCGCTTCGTTTAAGCGATTCGCAAGTAAGAAAAGATCAGCCTTATTTCCCCTGAGTGCTTCAACGACAAGCTGACGTGCATCTTCAATTAAATTGCCTGCGTTTTGCAATATTGCATCCGTCATGACGGCACCTCCCGTTTTATTGTAGCAGTCATAAAGTTATCTCACGATCACTCTCAACATTTATCTCATTTGTCATTTCATTCAACATCTGCTGAGAGCGCTCGTTCAATTTGGCGATTCCAGGATCGTTACCTAAAACCATTGCAACTAACTTATCATTAATATGTGGCAGTGCTGCCTGTTCACTCGGTGTTTTTACATTCTGCTCTTGGTCAATATAGAATAAAGCTGCGCCCGCAATATCTGGCGCTTGCGCAATGATCTCTGCACGCGTTTCTAGCGCATTATTGGCCATATCTAAAGCAACAGCGTTTATGATAGCTGCTGATTTAGTTTGATCTTGCGGATAAGCTTCTTGCAATGCATTCATTTTATTAGCCTGACCATCAATGTCGTTAGGCGTTATACGGTTCTGAAAATTAAGCTCAAGCTCCAAAGCCATCTTACTTGCACTCACGACTCTTTCTTTGTTAAACACGAGCTGCTCTGTATCAGCATCAATCACCTGATGCGCATCTAAATAGCCCTTACGCATCACTAGGGCGATATTCTGCGTAAACCTTTCGCCTTGATCACCCTTACCACTTAATGCATTGTCAATCAGAGATATAACACGCGGATCTACCTTACCATTGCTTAATTTATCATTTTTAAAATCATTCAACATTGTAAACAGCGCTTTTAAATCAGGATTCTCTTTTAGAATCTGATCTTGAGATGAATCGCTTGCTTGCCTTGCCTCTACAAACAAATCTGCTTTTATCTCCCTAAGTGTTTTTGGCTCTTCCATAACATCAATCCTCATTTTTTTCTACTAAACAACCAAACTTACAATCCATTGCAGTATTAAACGTTACAAAAAACAAAAAAGGGTTAAACATTGTTAAAATTTTTTGTTTTAAACAATATTCATTCAAAGTGAATCATATCGGCATTTTGTTTCACTCAAACAAAGTAGCGTTTATCCTAGTTCATTTTCAATATCTATTCCATGTGCCATTTCATTTATTACCTGCTGAGAATGATTATTTAATTTAATGATTGTAGGATCATCATCTAAAACCATGGCAACTAGCTTATCATTGATATGTGGCAGTGCTGCTTGCTCGCTAGCTGTTGTTGCACTTATTTCTTGGCTTGCGTAAAACAAAGCAGCACCCGCAATACCTGGTGATTGCGCGATAATCTCTGCGCGCTGTGTAACTGAGGCATTGTTTGCCATATCCAAAGCAACTGCATTTACAGTAGCCGTTGACTGTACCGCATCTTGAGAGTAAGCGCCTTGCAATGCATTCATAGCCTCGTAAAGAACAGGGGCGTCAGGTGCTATATAATTCTCTAATGGGGCTGGCTTAAACTCATCTAATTGGTGTCCCCTATACTCCCTGGTAAAAGGCAAGTCCATATCCAAAACAACATCCGCAGCTACTAAAGCAATAGCTTTTACTTTATCTTCATTAAACTGCAAGATATTTTTATCTAAATCCATTTTACTGACATCATCTAAAAGCCCATTGCGAATAGCCGATTCAATACCCAGATGATATACCTCACCTTCATCACCTTGCCCTCTAAAAAGATTCGTTAGACGGTTCTTAAGTTCAGGACTGTTAATATCTTTGGTTTTTTCAATGCTCAGGTCATCAAGTATATTAAATAACATTTTCAAATCAGGGTTATTATTTAAAATTTTTGACCTGTCCGCACTAGTATTCGCCAGTGCAAAATAGTCTGCCTTTTCGTTCCTTAACAACATTTGCAGCGCGAATGTTGTTGCTGCACTAGGAGACTCTACTAATGGAGTAGTCATCTTTTATCTTTGTACTTCCGTAATATTTAAAATATTAAACGTGACAGGCAATAAAAAGGGGTGAATAATTATAAATTTTTATTTTTTCAATCATCATCTCTTAGCTCGCTTAAGCTGCCTAGTTGCTCACGTAACTTTTGCATAGCATAACGTAGACGACTTTTAACGGTTTCTGTTGAAACGCCCGCAATTTCCGCAATTTCCTTAATTGACAATTGACTAAATTGTTGGGAAATTAGCGCCTCTCTTTGATCGCTTGGAAGTGCTTTAATCGCTAAATGTAGGACTTTATTTTGTTGTTGTTGTTCTAAATTTTGTTCTGGAGAAGTGCCATTCTGATTTTGGTTGGCTAAATAATCAAAAGTGCTTTCATCTTCATCATTTTGACTCATATCGCTTGCCAATAATTCCTGATGCTTTCTCATCAAATCAATTAAACGATTTTTTGCAATTTGATATAGGTAGGTCTTAAAACTTGATTTTGGCGTGTACTCTTCACGTGCTTTATGTAGTCGCATCCATGTATCTTGAACAACCTCTTCTGCCCAATCTAGCCTTGGTGATTGCCATGCAACAAACCGATGCAAAGCTTCACTATGCTTTTCGTATAACAATTTAAAGGCAGCAAAATCGCCCCCACCATATTGCAGCATTAAACTTTCATCTGATATATCTAGACTCATAGGCTAGAGTCTAGCTAATAAAGTCAATATTGACTAGTCTGAACAGACTTAATAATTGAGGAAATAGATTGACAAACAAAACACCTATCATTAAGATTGCGCCTTCTTTGAATTATCATTAATTTCAAAGACGCCAAGCGTATTATTTAGGTAGTCGTAATTGGGGGTATAGCTCAGCTGGGAGAGCACTTGGATGGCATTCAAGGGGTCAGCGGTTCGATCCCGCTTACCTCCACCAAAATATAAGCCACATTAGTCTTGAATAGTTAACCAAATGCCTTAGAAAGTTAAGTGGTTTAGTGTAAAATATGCGCGAAGTTAAAGTTCTCAGGTCCCCATCGTCTAGAGGCCTAGGACACCTGGTTTTCATCCAGGCAACAGGGGTTCGACTCCCCTTGGGGACACCAAATATTTAAAAAGCTTACAGTTATTGCTGTAAGCTTTTTTATTTCAACAAATGTCTAATTGACTCCGTTGCTTGATTAAGTTTCAATACTGAACTCAAGTATTAACTAGCTCAAGAGAAAAAGAAGGTAAGTTTAAAATGCTAAAAACGATACATACCATCACTCTAATTCTTTTTCTCAGCATGGTAAGTAGTGTAAGTTTAGCTATTGACAAAATAGAACTGTATGCACCCAATAATAGTGCATTTTTAAATACTTACGAATTTAAGGCGCCATTTAATAAGCGCATTGACAGCTATCTAGAGCTAGGTGACAGTATTGATGCTCAAACGATAAAAATCTCTTCAAGTAAAATTAGCCAATATAAAGTTTCAGTGCAATTCGAAACGAGTTTGACCATCATGGACGAAGGGCCGCATTTTGACTTAACGGAATGGAAGCACTGCACAACCGATTGGATTGTTTTGAAATCAATAGACACCAATAAATACATCTTACCAGAAGCTGCATTAATTGACGGGTCTTGCTTTCCTAATGTGTCTGATGAAGAAATTATATCTGAAGTGCAGCGAACAGCTGGGATAAGATGGTCATCGTTACTTAAAGGCAAGCTTAATGTCAATAACTATCCTCTTGGTGTATCTTTAAGCACAGTAAGAATCCTTGTTGAAGAGGAGATGAATGGAGCATGGCACAAAATAACAACGATCAACTTCAATGTTCCTATGGGGTGTTAAGTAGTCCGTTATATTAATGCAGTCTAATCCATCACCTCTGATGAATGTTCTTCTACCTCGCTAACGATATCCCAACACGTAACTGCGTATCGCTACGGCGGTTATAATCAATCAACGTTTCACCATATCCTCCTAGTAATTGTAGATGTAAAAACGTCCCAGTACGACCAAATAACTTATCACTAATAGGGTAAGATAAATCTAACTGCCCCATCACATAACCATCGGTGCCTTGGCGATACATGCCCGTTAAAATAGCAGCATCTTCACGACCATAACGTGCTAACCAATCAACGTTACCACGAAAATGATGCATATCACGGTTATCTGACTTCTCAATATAGTGGTAAAACTTAGGCATAAAAGTTAATCGTTTTCCACCAGAAAAGTCGATATTCCAATGTGGTTGCACAAACGCCATATTAATCGAGCGGGAGTTATCACCATCTCGACCATTAGATTCGTGTTCTAGCCCAAATTTCCAACTATTAGGATTGAAGCCACTACCACTTTCAGCCCAATTGTAATAAACACTTGGTCTATAGCTCGTGTCTTTAAATGGACTAGACTCGCCACCTAAATCCCAAATACTGGTTTGCGTATAGGCAAAATAAAGGTTGCTTGCATATGGGATAAAGGTTGCTACGCGCGCACCTGGGTCAAATGGTCGATATTTAAAACTCAATTGGAATCTAGCATCAAAACTTCTTTCGTCGCTAGAGCCTACTACAAAATATAGTGGCTCGTTGGCTGTGATTGTTGGGTCTTCATCAAATTTTTCAATTACTTGTGTTTTATGCGACTGTTCAGACGTTTCAACATCTATTTTCGTTGCTGTAGCATCTGCACTGGCTAAGGTTTGGCTAGATGTATTATTAGGCGCATGGTCTCTAGCTAACATCAGCAGCCGATTAGAGGCTAGCTCGCTTAACTCAATACGCACATTGCCAATAAAACTGACTTTAGGCATGCCTATATAGGTACGTCTTGTAGGATTTACTTGTTTTTCCTCGGTCGATGCTAGCACCACCTGCTCTTTATAACCGTAGCCGGAAAGTGTTAATGTTAGCGCCTCAGGCCATGTTGTTAGTTCCGCAGGCTTAATGACTTCTACCGATATTGGCTGCCCTACATTAAGGGTTTCATTTTGCGTCGCTATTAGCCAGTTTTCAGCAGCCAATGATACTGACGTTGTTAACAACATCATCATTAATAACAATAATCTAATCTTCATTGTTTTTCCTTTAAAACCATAAGCGACAAGCCATATGGGAGTAGAATAAATCTACCGTTCTCTGTAAGTTTTATCTCACGGCGGCGACAGATTTAATATCAATACATTTTATCATGGGCTAGGGAGATACCTGATGGGTCAATTGTCATCGTTTGCGTATAGTGTAATAGAAATTTCTGCATACCTATTTATCTTTGTTATAGGGTCGGTTGCCGCACTCATTGTTACCATTTACCTTATTGACCGCTTTCAAACTAAAAGCACGCTGCGTCGCAATTACCCAGTGCTTGCTCGCTTTCGCTATATATTTGAACATATGGGTGAGTTTTTTAGGCAATATTTCTTTGCGCAAGACCGTGAAGAGATGCCATTTAACCGTGCTGAACGCACATGGGCATATCGAGCGGCAAAAAATATAGATAGCACGGTAGCTTTTGGCTCTACACGCGACTTGCATCGTCCCGGCACAGTTTATTTTGTTAATTGCCCCTTCCCTACGTTAACTGAGGATGCTGTGGAGCCAGCAGTAGTGACGATAGGTCCTTATTGTAAACACCCATATAAAACAAAATCTCTCTTTAACATCTCTGGTATGAGCTATGGTGCCATTTCCATTCCTGCCGTATTGGCCTTATCAAAAGGTGCAAAAATGGCCGGTATATGGATGAATACTGGTGAAGGTGGCTTGTCACCCTATCACCTTGAAGGCGGTGCCGATATTGTTTTTCAAATAGGCACTGCAAAGTTTGGCGTACGCAAAAAAACAGGCGGCTTTGATGCAGAAAAACTAAAAAAAGTATCTACTCACAAGCAAGTGAAAATGTTTGAAATTAAGCTAAGTCAGGGGGCAAAACCAGGGAAAGGCGGTATTTTACCTGGCGCCAAGGTCAATGAAGAAATTGCTAAAATTCGCGGTCTAGAGGTTGGCAAAGATGCGATTAGTCCTAACCGCCATCCTGAAATTAATCATGTAGATGATTTGCTCGATATGATTGATTTCGTACGAACAACTACCGGCAAACCAGTAGGCTTTAAGGCCGTTGTTGGCGCCACAGGGTTTTTTGACAATCTTTTTGCGGCTATCAATAAGCGTGGCATTGAAAGCGCTCCAGACTTTATTACGATTGACAGTGCGGATGGCGGCACAGGGGCTGCTCCTATGAGTTTGATAGACAACATGGGCATTCCACTCAAAGAAAGCTTGCCGCTTGTTATCGACAAGCTAAAAGAGCATCAATTACGTGATCGTATTAAAGTCTGCGCTAGCGGCAAATTAATTAACCCATCAGAGGCTACATGGGCATTTTGTGCAGGTGCAGATTTTGTCAACTCAGCCCGTGGGTTTATGTTTGCATTAGGTTGTATTCAAGCCTTGCAATGTAATAAAAACACGTGCCCTACAGGCATTACGACACATAACAAAAAATTACAGTACGGTTTGAACCCTGAAGATAAAGCTGTACGAGTGATGCATTATGCGCAAAATATGCAAAAAGAAATTGGTGTGTTAGCACACTCTTGCGGCGTGAAAGAACCTAGAAAGCTAAAACGCATGCACGCACGAATAGTCTTAGAAAATGGGCGCTCAATCAGTATGGAAGACCTTTATCCAGAGCCTGTTACCAACAATGACAAGTGATAAATATAATATATATTTACTTTACTATTAATATATAAGTAACTGTTTATAAAAATATATATTTTATTGAAAAGAGATGAAACATGACAACAATAGCCACGGAAACATCAACAAAAATGAACGCTTCTGACTTGTTTGTCAAAGCACTTGAAAATGAAGGTGTAAGAATTATATACGGCGTACCAGGTGAAGAAAATCTTGATTTTCTTGAAGCAATGCGAAAATCCAATATCAAGCTTATTCTCACTCGGCACGAACAAGGCGCAGCCTTTATGGCCGCCACCTATGGCCGGCTCACTGGTAAGCCAGGTGTCTGCCTTGCTACATTAGGGCCCGGTGCTACTAATTTTGTGACGGCTGGTGCCTATGCACAGCTGGGCGGCTTCCCTTTAGTGATGATTACTGGCCAAAAACCAATCAAGCATAGTAAACAAGGGCAGTTTCAAATTGTAGACGTCGTGAGTATGATGAAACCCATCACTAAGTACGCCAAGCAAATTGTGAATGTGCATATGATTCCATCTATGGTACGTGAGGCCTTTCGTCTTGCTGTTGAAGAACGTCCAGGTGCTGTGCTTTTAGAACTCCCTGAGGATGTCGCAGCAGAGCTTGTAGAAGATGATACAACCCCTATTTTTGTAGCCAGTAGACGCCGTTATGCGCATGCAGACCGTGATATTTTGGAGGTTGCAGCTAACATGGTCAAAGCAGCAAAGCACCCTCTACTCATGGTCGGTGCTGGAGCAAACCGTGCACGCATATGGGGTGCATTATCAGATTTCGTAGCGCGTACAGGTATTCCTTATGTTAATACCCAAATGGGTAAAGGCGTGATTTGCGGTCACAGTGAAAAGTATCTTGGTACAGCAGCTTTATCAGATGGGGACTATGTACACTGTGCAATAGAACGTGCTGATTTGATTGTCAATGTTGGCCATGATGTGGTTGAAAAGCCACCGTTTTTTATGACACATGGCGGCACCAAAGTCATCCATATCAACTTTAAATCAGCACAAGTCGATAATGTCTATTTTCCACAATTAGAAGTGGTGGGTGATATTGCCACATCGGTACAGCGTCTCGCTAATCGAGTAGAAAAAACCGAATCGCACGACTTTTCTTACTTCATGAAAGTGCGCAGCTATGTCATAGAACATATTGAAGAAGGTATTGATAACACAAGCTTTCCAATGAAGCCCCAGCGCTTTGTGGCAGATGTGCGTAGAGCGATGCCTGATGATGGCATCATTGCATTAGACAATGGCGTTTATAAAGTATGGTTTGCACGTAATTATCGAACAGAGCGCCCTAATTCTGTACTACTAGATAATGCATTAGCAACAATGGGTGCAGGGCTCCCCTCTGCTATGGAAGCAGCACGTTTACACCATGACCGTAAAGTAATGGCGATTTGCGGTGATGGTGGCTTTATGATGAATAGCCAAGAAATGGAAACTGCTGTTCGTTTAAACCTTAATCTAATTGTATTAGTTCTTAATGACAACTCTTTCGGCATGATACGCTGGAAACAATATGCGATGGGTTATCAAGATTTTGGACTTAAATTTAATAACCCTGATTTTGTAATGTATGCCAATAGTTATGGTGCCACTGGCCATAGAGTTGAAAATACTGAAAGTTTTGTACCCCTCATTAACCAGTGCTTTGCAAAAGGTGGTGTACATCTTATCGAGCTGCCAGTTGATTACTCAGAAAACACAAAAGTATTAATTGACGAGTTAAAAGAAAAGGCATGTGTAATATGAACTTAGATGAAAAACAAAATGGCTTAATGTTAGACGTTTGCTCCCCGTTTGATGGTGAGAAAATTGCAAGTATTCCAATGCATCAAGCAAATGATGCTAAAGCTATGTTAGATAAAGCTAAGGTGCTATTTAAAAACCGTGACGGTTGGCTAGAACATCATGAACGTAGTAATATTCTTAAAAAATTAGCTTCATCTGTCGCAAAAGAAGCTGATGCATTCGCTATTTTAATTGCAAAAGAAGGCGGAAAACCACTCATGGATGCACGCGTAGAGGTGGTGCGTGCTATAGATGGTATTCACTTGGCGATAAAGGAACTAAGCCATATTATGCGCGGCGAAGAAGTGCCTATGGGGCATACTGCTGCATCAGTCGGCAGAAAGGCCTATACCACTTACGAGCCAATTGGTGTTGTTGTTGCCGTGAGTGCATTCAACCACCCGCTCAACCTTATTGTCCATCAAGTTGTTCCTGCAATTGCTGTAGGGTGTCCGGTTATTATTAAACCAGCAACCAGCACACCGCTTAACTGTGCGCGCTTTGTTGAATTAGTACATTTAGCAGGCCTGCCAAAAAACTGGTGTCAGATTTGTATATGTGACAACGACGTCTCTGAAATATTAGTCACGAGCGATAAAATCAACTTCTTCTCATTCATTGGTTCAGCAAAGGTGGGATGGTGGCTAAAAAGTAAACTCGCACCCGGGGTGCGCTGCGCCTTGGAACATGGCGGCGTTGCGCCTGCCATTGTCGATAAAACTGCAAATCTAGTTAAAACCATCCCATCTATACTCAAAGGTGGTTTTTATCATGCTGGACAAGTCTGTGTTTCTACCCAGCGCGTTTATGTACATGACTCTATTATCGATAATGTAGCGAAGCAACTTGTGGATGGGGCAAAAAAACTTAAGGTTGGTGATGCGACTAAGGAAGACACTGAAGTAGGCCCACTTATTCTCCCACAGGAGGTCGATCGGGTTGATGAATGGGTGCAAGAAGCGGTGAGTGCTGGTGCCAAACTGTTAACAGGTGGCAACAAACTGAGTGATACAACATACGCCCCTACTATATTATTAAACCCACCCACTCAAGAAAAGGTTTCCACGATGGAGATATTCGGCCCAGTGATTTGTTTGTATCGCTATACTGATATCCAAGAGGCGATTAATCTTGCCAACAGCCTAGAAGTGGCTTTTCAGGCTGCGGTCTATACCGATGATATACACATTGCTAACGATTGCATTAAACGACTGGATGCAACCACTGTAATGGTCAATGACCACACCGCTTTCCGTGTAGACTGGATGCCATTTGCTGGGCGCAGACGCTCTGGTTATGGAGTAGGCGGCATTGGCTACACTATGCACGATATGATTCAACCTAAAATGGCTGTTATTGCTGAAATATAAACGCTAAGATTTAGACGTTACCCTTTAAACACTGAGATCTATACTTGCCTAGATTATTTCTCAATTAAGCTTCTTTGTCTGCGCACTTCAAAACAGCATATACCACTAGCCACACTTACATTTAAGCTCTCCACAGTACCAAACATAGGAATCGTCACTAATGCATCACAGTGTTGAGCGGTTAAGCGGCGTATACCATCCCCTTCAGCGCCTAACACTAAGGCTATAGGGCCATCTAATTTAGTATTAAATAGCGTGCTAGGTGCATCCATTGTCGTGCCAATCACAAAAACACCTGCTTCTTTCAGTTCGCGAATAGTACGTGCAAGATTTGTCACTGCGATAAATGGTACTGTTTCGGCAGCACCACTCGCTACTTTTCGTACTGTCGCATTCAAGCCCACAGCACGATCTTTAGGCGCAATAACGGCATGCACACCCATCGCGTCTGCCACTCGGAGACATGCGCCTAAATTATGCGGATCTTCCACACCATCTAATATCAGAAAAAATGTGGGCTCTGTTAATTCAGATTCTAAAACATCATGGATATCTTTGTATGGGATTGGCGTATCAACCACACGAGCTATAACACCCTGATGCCGCCCGTTTCTGCCTGCAATACCATCTAACCGAGAACGATCGACCTGCATCACACGTACATTTGAAACTTTAGCAAGTTTCAATAAGTCTTTCATGCGTGGATCAATACGATCTTGGTCGATTAAAATTTCTTGGATACTGGTTGCGTGCTGGCGCATGCGGCTTAACACTGCATGAAAGCCAAATAAAATACGTGCTTCACTCATCGTTTACTTTTTCTCTTATTAGATTTTTTGCTTGATTTACTCAATTGTCGTCTCGACTTAGACTGACTATTTGTCTTTTTTATCCGCCCTGTTGCTGTACGTGGTTTAGTTTGCTCAGAGTTTTTATTAGAAGGTTTTGCACTTTCTTGTTTATCCACCAAGCTGAAGTCCATTTTGGTTGTTTCTAGGTCTACCCGAGCAACCTTTATGGTTACCCTATCACCTAAACGGTATTTAGCATGCGTACGCTCACCCACCATCTCATGACGCGCTTTATCATAATGAAAGTAATCATTACCAAGCTCAGTGACATGTAGCAGCCCTTCTACATAGGCCCCATCTAATGCGACAAACACACCAAAAGAAGTGACGCCTGATACTGTCCCCTCAAACACCTCACCAATTTTATCTTGCATATAAAAGCATTTAAGCCAATTTGTTACATCGCGGCTCGCATCATCCGCCCTACGCTCTGTCATTGAGCAATGTGCGGCCAACACATGCCAATCTTTAGTGCGATAAGTATCTTTAGATAATGCTGCCTTAATGGCTCGATGAATCAACAGATCTGGGTAGCGTCTAATAGGTGAAGTAAAGTGTGCATAAGCATCATATGCCAAACCAAAATGACCTAAATTATCGGGACTATAAACAGCTTGCTGCATTGACCTTAACAACACGGTTTGTAGCAGCTGCTCGTCTGGTCTACCTTTAATTTGGCTCATTAACTTAGCATAGTCTTTAGCGTGTGGCTTTTCTCCGCCACCGACGCCAAAACCAAACTCAGCCATAAAGGTGCGCAAAAGTTCCAGTTTTTCTGCAGTTGGCCCTTCATGCACACGATAGAGTGCCATATGCTTTTGCACGCTTAAAAAATCTGCCGCACACACGTTAGCCGCCAACATGCATTCTTCGATAATTTTATGTGCTTCATTACGTGAACTTGGCACAATACGATCTATTTTTCCTTCGTCATTAAACATCATGACCGTTTCTGAAGTTTCGAACTCAATAGCACCACGTTTTTTGCGTTGTATCAGCATCGTTTTAAACAACGCATTAAGGTTATCCACATGCGGCACAATCGCAGCATATTCATGTGCTGTTTCACCTTCTGGATTTTCTAACATGTCAGATACTTTGGTATATGTCATCCTTGCTTTAGACAACATCACGGAAGGGTAAAATTGATATTTTTCAACAACACCATTCGCACTTACTTGCATATCACATACCATACAAAGCCGCTCAACATCAGGATTAAGCGAACATAACCCGTTTGATAAAGCTTCTGGTAGCATCGGTATGACGCGGCGTGGAAAGTAAATGGAATTGCCTCGTTCGAAAGCATCTTTATCTAAAGCATCTTCAGGTTGTACATAAAAGCTTACATCAGCAATTGCCACCACTAAGCGCCAACCGGCACCTTGTGGCTCGGCATAGACGGCATCATCGAAATCACGTGCGGTTTCGCCATCAATGGTAATCAATGGCAATTCACGTAAATCAACTCTATCTTTGTAATCGGCTGGCTGCACTGTTTTAGGAATTGCTTCTGATTGTGCAACGGATGCTGGTGAGAACTGATGTGGAAGCTTGTGTTTACGCAAGGCAATTTCTATTTCCATGCCGCTATCAGCGTAGTTGCCTAGAATTTGTACTACCTTACCCATAGGATGGGCATGTTTAGAAGGTTGGTCTGTAATTTCAACCATCACCACATGGCCTACTTTGGCATCCATATCTAAATGATATGGAATCAAAATATCTTGATTGATTCGTTTATCTTCTGCTGCCACAATGGTGACACCTTTACCTTGCATTACGCGCCCTACTATCGTTTTATTGGTGCGTTCTAGCACCTCGACAATCTTGCCTTCTGGTCGCCCTTTACGGTCCAAACCACGCATACGCACCATGGCGCGATCACCATGCATTACTTGTTGCATCTCTTTATTAGACAAAAATAGGTCTTCAGAATACTTGGTCTTATCGTCAGGGATTAAGAAACCGAATCCATCTGGATGCCCTTGTACGACCCCAGGAATCGCTTCTATCTTATCGGCTAAACACAAAGCACCTTTACGATTACGCATGATTTGACCATCCCGCTCCATCGCATTCAAACGCTTGCTAAAAATCTCCTGTTCATCGTTGCCGATATCCAATAACTTACTTAGTTGTTCTACGCTAAGCGGAATGCCCTGCTCAGCCAGCACCTGCAAAATAAGTTCACGACTTGGCAAGGGCGATTCATACTGCAAAGCCTCACGTTTGGCAAAAGGATCTTTTCCCCGTTTGGATGAGGACGTTATTTTCATACTATTTTTTTTCACAAATTTAAATTTATTTGGGTTTTACGTAGGTATAGTTTAGCGTATAAGTTTTTATTGGGTGGGCTGATTATATCAGTAGCTGAACAATACCTTCAGTTTGTTGTTTTTTACTATTAATATCGACTTAAAACTGACTTGTAATAGTCAACAGATTGCTTCGCGATATTTATAGTAGAAAAACGTTTAATAGCGTCTTCAACTGCTTGCTTTGATAGCAACTTCAACTTTTCATCGTCATGCAAAATGCTTAACACTTTTTCGGCGATGCTATTAGGAGATTCAGGCTCTGCAAAGAGGCCGTTATAATGATCAACAATAATTTCTTTCATCCCGCCAACAGCAGTGGCAACTGTCGGGCAGCCCGTTGCTAAAGCTTCTAACAAACTGATGCTGAATGTTTCATACCTAGAACAACATACAGTCACTCTAGCTTCTTGACGCATTACTGAAATCTTTTCACGGTCACAGTGCCCATAAAATTTAATGCGCTTTCGGATTGATTCATCTGATATATTTTTCAAAACATAATCATTAACACTTAATTGCACACCATCAACAACAAAACCTCGATCAGGCCCTACTATATACAACGTAACATTTTTATCTTTATGAGCAATAATGTTAAAGCTATCAACAATTAAATCCCCGCCTTTATGAGAATCAAACCTACCAACAAAAAGTATAAAAGGACTTTCCTCAGTCAACCGCCATCGCTTATCTTTACTAACTAATGGAATTGGATTAGGGATCACTTTCGCATCAGGCAGCTCTATATTGTAATACTCTCTCACTTTTTCAAGCACGTCTAAACTTGGAGATGTGACACCGTGCGAATTTTTAATCGCTTCACCCTCATACAAAACCCGCAATCTAAATTGCTCATTGGCTTCTAGATTAAATATCTTCTCCATGGTAAACCAAGGCCCATGCAACCGAGTGATGTGTCGCGTTTTTGATTTATTGATTGCATAATAATTCAACCCGAAGCTTTCTTCCATTTCCAATATATCAATCGGCTCTTCTATATTTTTTAGTGCAGCTCTAAGTACATGTCCAAAATCTCGCAAAAAATTCTTATATTGCATTAATTCAATACTGTTATTACTTAACTTGGATAAAATTTTTGTCCAGAACTTGGGAGCTAAGTTAGCATACCTATTATCATACTTAGCTAAGTCAACCGTAAACCCTTCTGTTTCAGACTCGAGTAAAGATGGGGTTAATATGATCGGTTTAACATTATCATCTAAGCCGCTTATTATACTTTCCACATAAGCAACTATTCCGTTTGGGCAACTCGATAATGGCCACCCAGGAGAAAAATAGCCAACCCGTAACATTTTATTATTCTGCATAACATTAACTAACTTTTTATGGAAGCCGCATTCCTTCACGCTGTAGTTGCAATTGCCTACTTTTTAACAGTTCAGCCTGTCCTAATAAAGCGCCGGCTAAAAGCAGGTGAACAGACATCATTCCTGTATTGGGAACACTGTCAAAAATACCAACAGCTAAAATAATAGCGAGTGAAGCAAAATACACTCGATGTTTTTCATCCTTTATATATTTAAAGTATTTTAAAGCTAAAAATAATGGGTAAAGTAAAATTAAATAATAAAATGCAAACCCTACTGCACCATTGGTACCAAACTCTATAATCCACCTTCCATCAGTAATTGTTACATCTTTTCCATTTTGGTAAATCCGATTCCTACCCCAGCCAGACCAACCAAAAAAAGGTCTTTCTAGTGCGCGTTTCATCAACCTCTCTTCGTTATAAAACCTTGTCCCTAATGAATTCGCGCGATCCTTACTATAACTTTCTACAAAACTTAACATATCGCCATTTTTTACAAACTGTGAAGCAGCATTAAATGGATAAACCATCACTCCTAACGCAATCACAATTGAAAATGTAATTTGTTTATTTAACTTTAATAAAAAAATCAATGCTGTAGCAAATATTAAATATATTACGACAGATACCGTTTTGCACAATATTAATATTACGACCATATAGATGATTGCCTTCAAACCAAACATTTTTGTAACTTTAACTTTATTCTTGTATAGCGCTATTGCGGCAATTACACAAGTTGCAAACCAAAAAGCCAAAGCCAATCCATGACCAATCAACACCACCGGCCTAAATCCATCTCCTCTCATTTGCTGAATAAAATCTCCAGGAAAATAACCATAAATCATCGTATGCAACTGTGGACTAAATCTAATTTCATACAACATTGGAATAGTGTAAATTAGTGCAACGATAACCATCGTTTTATACATATATTCCGTGTCTTGGAGATTGTTGAAAAAATTCCGCCCAAAAAAGAATGGTATAAACGCCAATAAAAAAAGAACAATGTTACTAAATGCATCATAAGGTGTTGAACCTGGCAAATGCACTTCACCAGTCACAAGCGCATCAGAGTTAAGCAGAGAAGAAATAACCATTACAAGTAGATACCCAATAAAAAATTTATTCCAAAGCCCAGGTTTATGAATTGGGTTTTTTTGTTTTTTTATGAACAACAAGACAATGAGGGTTAAAGATGTTAACGAATTTTTATCTAGCGGTGGGATTAGAGGTAAATCAAATACATAAAGTGAAGGCAATAAAATTGACGAAATAAAGGTGGCTAAAAAAATTGCTTGCTTAATCGTATATTTTTTAAAAAACCAAAATATAATCAATGGCCAGATAAAAAACAATAACCTTCCAAATAAATTAGGATAAAAATAACCGTCCATTTAGTTACAGACTAAAGAAATCAGTAAAGCGTTAAAAAGTTTAAAGTTGATATGGTTTTTTATCATTATAGGATAATTATAGCTTACTTCAATAAGTTAATCAGCTTGCCTTTATTTTAAATAGCCCTGACGCATGTTTAAAAAAATCAAACAATTAGCAACTAAGCCTAATTATTTGAATGCTAATTTTGCTTTTGCTTTTTACAAAAAAATGACTAACGCTTTTAATATTTATGGAATGCTATAATGCGTCTGCATTAAAATTCTTAAAGTACTAAAAGTGTGAATAATGCATTATCAACTTTAGCGAATTTCTGCTTAATTCTATACACGATCAATAAGCACTTCCTATATGAAATTATTAAATTCAAAACTGAGGTAAATGCAATTGTTAGGAAAGAAAAAAATTCTTTTAGCAAGTATTTGGGTTACCTTGATTTTCGGCCTTTCGCAAATAATCCGTTTAGGTTCAAATCTCATTCTCACTAGGATTCTAGAGCCTGAGATTTTTGGCATAATGGCTATCGTTTTTGTTGTAATTTTCGGCATGGTGATGTTAACAGATTTAGGACTCTGGTCATTTGTCGTTCGACACAAAGACCCAGAAAATACGCATGTATTGAATGTTGTATGGACGCTTCAGGTTATACGAAGCTGGTTTTTATTTGTTTTGATAGCAATAGTTACGACGGCTTTATATTTTGGCAATACACTGATACCTGAATATTTCCACGGTGTATACGCAAATCCATTGTTACCCATGCTAATTTTTGTCTCTAGTATAAGCACACTTATTATCGGCCATAAATCAATGGCGTCAGCAGTAATGAGCCGGAAAATGGAGGTGGGGAAACTTGAATTAATAGAGCTAGCTGCCCAGTTAATTAGTGTCTCAATTATGCTAACCTGGGTTTGGGTCTACCCAACAATTTGGGCCTTAGTAACAGCGGGTATCATTTCGAGCGTAGTGATTGTTGTTTTAAATCATTATTTATTCCCATATAAGCACAAATTTGCCTGGGATAAAGGTATTGCATTAGAAGTTTTTCACTATAGCAAATGGATTGTAATAGCCTCAACGCTAACTTATATATTCTCACAAGGAGACAGGCTATTTTTTGGGGCAAAAATCACACCGACTATGCTTGGTGTTTATAGTATTGCCTTGTTGATTTCCACTTCAATTACCACGATCATAGAAACATTAGCAGGAAAAATTGTATTTCCTGCATTTTCTTCTATTGTCCACAACAATAGGGATGCGCTTAAAGACAGGTATTACAAAGTACGTTTCCATTCAGACTTGATTGTGTTTTTACTAGTCGGGGGACTATTAGCAACTGGCCCTCTAATCATTGATATTTTATATGATGACCGTTACATTGAAGCTGGCTGGATGTTACAAATTTTATTGATTTCGGTCATTGGCAACACCTTGTCTGTAGTGTCAATAGAGTGTTTATCATCACTGTCCATTACAAAGGTAAGAATGTGGGTAATGTTAGTAAGAACACTAGGCATTATTATCGGACTCCCTTTAGCTTTTAAAGCTTATGGTTTGTCTGGAGCATTATGGGCAATATCGATTAATGTTTTTCTACCTTTGCCAATTGTGTACTGGACGTTATATAAAAATAATATTTTTTCATTTTTTAACGAGATTAAAAGCTTGCCAATGTTAGGTGTAGGTTACCTTCTGGGCATGCTAGCAACATACTTATATAAGGTAGCTATTTAGTTCATTTGGTTAATTACATTTTGTGATTGCTAACTATGTTTTTTAGGCAACTCACCAAAATCGCCTTTTCACTAAGCGCTTAAAAGTGAAATATGCAGCCACTATCACCATCATTTCTAGCAGATATCCTGTAAGAAGTTTTAGGAGATTGATTCCACTCTTGCATACGTAGCTTAACAATCGAAATGCTAAGCTTTCAAAGCAAGGTGATAAATTTCAATAATTTCCTTGATTTTGGTTTCCCATAAGAAATGTTTTTTTACATGTTCAATTGCTTTAATGCCAATCGCAAATCGCAAATCTGGCTGTGCTGCTAATTGATCTATGGTATTAGCAAAGCTTTCGATCATAAACTCTTCAGACTTAGGGTAAACTAAGAAGCCTGATGCTGATGTAATGTAATCCGCAGGGCCACCCCAATTTGAAGCGATTACCGGCAGCCCTCTAGACATCGCTTCTAACACCACCGCACCACCGGCCTCTCTAACACTAGGCAAAACTGAAATATCCGCATTTTCTAACACTGCATCTATTTCTTTATGTGGCACCAACCCTAAGAACTCAACCTTGTTGGGCGCTATTTTTTCAGCTAAATCCGTTAATGCTTGCCGTAATGGACCGTCACCGACAATCGTTAATTTAACATTTTCTTTACAAGTTGCAATGGCTTTTATCACAATATCAACAGCCTTCCAATCCACCAAGCGACCAAGATAAACTACATTGATCTGATTCTTTTTTATAATAGGCTTAGGAGAATCTAAGGTAGAAAATACACCATTTTCAACAACTTGAATGACTTTGCCAAATCTAAATTTAGGTAGTGTATTTTTAGTTCTTTGATTTGCAACAAGTAAAACTTTAGCAAAAAGCTTACCTGGAATAAATAAATTGTACACGCTTGCAGAAATTCGCATAACTTTATATAAAACCCTTTCAGTCCTGCTCGCCATATATTGAAAGGCTTCTGGAAAAGACATGCCACCATTCATTGGCCCGATAATAACTGGCACTCCTAACGCAAACATTGCTGATGGCTGAACGGCTGAGACAGGAGAAGGTTCGTGTATTACATCAATCCCTTCACTTTCAATGACTTTTTTTGCTAATCTCCGCTGATAATATTGTGTAAGCCAGTGCATCATTAAGCCAAAAGTTATAATTCGGATCCGTTCAGGAAAAAACTTGGAATATTTGTACAATAATTTATGAACCTTAGTATCTGGCACATAGAATATTCGGTCTTGATTGATGTCTTCAATTTTTGAAATAGTAGACTTTACTCTTTCATGTGTAACAAGGTAGACTTCATGCTCTGTTTTTTCTAATAACCTAAAATAATTTAATGGCAACATAGCCTCGCCACCAAAAACATTAGAGGCATCCTCACAAACAATGAGAATTTTTAACGAACTCATCCACCATCTCCTAAAACGCCATATTCTGTACGATCATTAACAACCTCCCGCACTAGATTAATATCTATCTTTTTGGCATTAGTAGAATAGCCATAAACTAAGCTTGTATCGCACAAAATATTAATGGCTCTCGGGATGCCTTTAGACTGTTCTGCAATCAACCTTGCAGCTCCAGAAGTAAATAAAGGCTCATCCCTACCCACAATATGTAAGCGATGTTGAATATACTTTTCCACCTCAAAAGGTTGTAGTGGCGGAATAAAGAAGTCCACTGAAACACGCTGGTAAAATTGTTCAAGCTCTGGTCGACGTAGCAGATCTCTAAGTTGTGGCTGCCCGACTAAAATTATTTGCAGCAATTGATCTTTGTCTGCATTAATGTTCGACAGCATTCTTAACGACTCTAATGCGCCTGCTGTCAGGTTCTGAGCTTCATCAATAATAAGCATTATACGTTCGCCCGCGGCATAACTTCTGATTAAAAATTGCTGAAATTCGTCAAATAAAGCAAGGTCAGACTTGCCTTCATATGGCTGATCAAATGCCAGCATTATCCAACCAAGTAAGTTATCAATATCTTGGTGAGTATTGTAAACAATACCAACTTTTAGATCATCGCCCAAATTATTTAACAGATGGCGAACTAACGTTGTTTTACCACAACCGATATCACCGCAGATAACAGAGAAACCAGCTTTATTTTGCACACCATACTCAAGCATGGCATATGCCATACTATGCCGTACACTAAAAAACAAAAAGTCAGGGTCGGGCTGAATTGAAAATGGTTTTTCTTTTAACTTATAAAAACTTTCATACATAATTAATCATCCTGAATTTTCAACAAATTACATTTTTTGCATTTGTCACAATTTTTTAAAAAAATTATATTATTTAAAATAATGTATATGCTAGCCACTTAACTAGCGGCGTGAAAGCCACTCTTTAAATACAACTTTCGGAAATACAATAGCATCAATAGTATAGCGTTTTATAAGCCGTTTTGGCTCTGATAACATTCGATGCAACCACTCTAGCCCATACTTCCGCATCCACATAGGCGCACGAGGCTTTTCTCCAGCTAAAAAATCGATAGTAGCACCCACACATAGCGCTGTTTTAACAGAGAGCTGTGAAGCATACGTTGTTACCCATAGCTCTTGTTTTGGAGCGCCTAAGCCTAAAACCAACAAATCAGCAGCACTCTGATTAACAATATCACATATTTTTTTTGATTCAGTCTCATTCTTATCAAAACCAAAGTCTGGACTTAATGTCCCGACCACATTGACTAAGGGCCATTTTTTTTCTATCATTGCCTTTGCGCGATTAGCAACGCTAGGCATCGCACCAAGTAAAAAAACTGTAATCGGTTTATTTTCATTCTGTGTATGATTAAAAATGGCTGGCACTAAATCACTCCCTGGCACAACTTCAGGAATGTTGACACCCAGTAAATTAGCTGCCCAAACAACTGGTTTTCCATCCGTAACAACCAATGAAGCTTGCCGGTAAGCTTCTTGCAATCCCTCGTTAGATTGTACCTGAACGATATGATCTACATTGGGTGTAATAATAAACTTACAATCAGTTTCTGGCTTAGAAAGCCAGTTAAAAACAGTAGCAACGGCCTCCTGCATTGTAATTGAATCAATTTCCACTCCAAACAGATTGATACGCTGTTTAACGGGCAATGAACTATGTCGCATTATTTTCCATTCTAATCACGTTTTGATCGCACCCATTCCACTTGGCGATTCAAGAAAAATTTAATATATAAAGGTATTTTCACTAAAGCATAGATGGGGGCGTAACATAGCTGTTTAAAGCTAATAATCTGCCGGCCAAAAAAAGTCCAAGCCAACATGATTGCTAATAATAAAATCCCTAATAATAATATTGCTAGTAGAAGACGAGTATTACTTGCAAAGATGAAACTTAAAAATAATGTTGCAACACATAAAAGACTTAATACTGCTAATGGGGGCACGAGCAAATCAAACGCCAAACCTAATATTTGTAGATTTCTGGTTTTTATTGCTTCTAGTAGCAAGCTTGGAACTTCATTGATGATGACACTTAAATGACCATGTTCCCAGCGTGTACGTTGGCTCTTGACCGCCTGCTCCGTAGGCGGAAAAACACTGGTTACCAATACGTCCGGTAAAAAAACAGGTGCTTTGTTATGTCTTGCTAGATCCACTCCTAATTTCATATCCTCAACAATATGTCCACTGGCTAAATTTACTTTAGTTAAATCTTCCCATGAAAATATCATGCCAGTGCCCATTAACTGACAAGGAAGTTTTAATTTCAGCATCCCTAGTGGCCTCACTTTATTTTTTACTAGCCACGCGAAATTAGCGATTTTTTGTTTGAGACTAGCCTTTTGTTGAGTTCCCATCAAATATAATGCTTGCACCGGCCGCTGGTAATGCTTACAGGCATCTATCAATTTGCTAATTGAACCTTTACTCATTATGCAATCTGCATCAACAATCAAAACCAATTCTGGGGGGTCTTTCTTAAGGTGTTGCAATCCATAATCAAGCGCATAACCTTTGCCACGTGCATCTAAATCGTTACGCTCAATGACATCTGCACCTAGTTTTTTTGCAATAACAACGGTATTGTCATTACAGTTGTCTGCTATAACCAATAATTTATTGTTATCTTTTAATTGAGAGAGAATCGCTATTATGGAATCAGAAATGACCAACTCCTCATTATGAGCAGGCATTAATATGGTGATGTAAGCGCTATTAACATGATTAAAATCACTTGGGGTTTGTTTTCTAAAAACAACAGCAGCCAGCACCTGCATCAAAAGAATGCAAACTGGCAATAATAATAATAGGTTAAATATAACTAATATATAACTTAAAAAAGTCAATGGAATTCAACCTCTGACAACAAGCGCAGGTCAACCTTTCTGACACAATACTTATCGACCCTTAGCCGCGTACGAGCTGTGCTACATATTGCGCCAAGATGAAGCTTAGTTAAGTAGTTAGTTGTCATTACCTATATGATCTTAGCTGGGACACCCAAGGCTATTCTATTCTCAGGCACATCTATTAACACCACTGCATTAGCGCCAATTTCCGCATTATTACCAATATTCACATCCCCTAATACTTTTGCACCCGCACCAATACCTACGTTCCCGCCAACGCTTACACCCTTAGCTGAACCCTCTTTATAACCTATAGTTACTTGTTGAAAAATAATACAATTTGGGCCTATCTTAGCATAGGGGTGAATCACAATTCCATTAGGATGAGGGATCATCAGCCCACCTTCTATATTACAGTTCAAAGGGATGTCTGCGCCTGTGACCACACTCCAAAACCGATACCTTAAGACTGCAAATTTTTTAATACTAAATTTAATTGGATTTTTAGTGGTTGTTATGGATTGATAACAGCGGATAGAAGCTATGAAAGATTTGGAGGGCGTCCACTGAAAAAATGGCTTGTATTCTCTAGTCCAGTCAGGAACTGTTGCTGATATCCCTACATTATTTTTAATCTCCATTTACACTAACCTCGTATATGTTTAGCTAACTTACTAGCTTCTGTATCTATACAATGTCGTGCAACAGCCCTCTTATAGGCTAAGTCACACATCATTTGCGTTTGTTTTTTCGGCGTTTCTAGAGCCTGTTGTATTGTATCTGCCAAGGCATCAATGTTACCTGCTTCGCATAACCATCCATTTTCACCGTTCTTTATTAACTCAGGTATGCCAGCAATATAAGTAGAGATAACGGGGCGGCGCAACGACATGGCTTCCATGATAACAACTGGCAACCCTTCAGCAAAGCTGGGTAGCACCATCACTTGAGCATTTAATATCAGTTGACGCACTTTTTCGCTGCTAATCCAACCCGTGATAGAAATTTTCTTACTAAATCCATACTTAACAATAAGCGACTCAACTTCAGTACGCATTTCACCATCACCTGCTAAGGTTAAATTAAAATCAACCCCTGCATCATGTAATTTTTTTACCGCCTCGATCAATAATAACTGGCCTTTTTGCTCACAGATTCTGCCAACACACACCATAGAACTCTTGATAGGCATGACGGAGGCTGGCACGTCATAAAATGCAGGCTCCAAACCACAATGGACGACTTTTATCTTTTCCCAATCTTTATAATCGGCCCAACGATACAGCTGGCTACGGCCAAAAGAGCTAATGGCTGCTACAAACTTAGCATATTTAATTTTTTTATTAAGATGAAGCGCCTGTGGCTTATCAAATTCCTCTGGCCCATGCACGGTGAAGCTGTATGGTATGCCTGTAAGTTCACTAGCAAGCATCACGATTTCTGCGGAATTTGTACCAAAATGTGCATGCAGATGTTTGCTATCGTGACCGTGCAACCACTTAAATATTTTACAGGCCTCTAAAAAGTAAACGACATGATAGGGCAATGATTTCTCAGCTTTCTTTGACATCGTAAGTGCCAAAAAAAACACTTTAAAAAAAAGCTTCGGCATCGTAATTAATATTTGCAATGCTGCTAAGATTAAAGAAAACACCCCGTCTTTAACAACATAATGTGTGTGTTCTCTTTCTTTAATATCTTGCTCATCTACCAACGTATCATTCCAACCTCTAAGCGCAATACGTTGCACAGAAAAGCCTTGTCGCTCTAATGCTAAAATCTCGCGTCTTATAAAGCTATGACTGACCTTTGGGTATTGATTAATAAAATATGATATTCGCATAGCTAAGACTTAAATATGGCCACTTAATGCAAATTACTTACGCTGGAAAACGACAATATCATCGCATACCTGCGCCGATATTGACTTCTTTTCTTAGAGGCTATTTCAGATAAATCTTTAACAGCAGGCGTCATAGAGATTTCATAAAAACCACTATCATTTAATTTTGCACCGTGTTCTTCCCAAAAAACATTGTAATCACTTTTAAATTTATCATCATTATTGTTATTAAAATACTTATGTCTATGATGCCGATTCATTTCTGATACCCCAAATAATTTTTTAACCCCTAATTCCCTTGCAACTACTTTTAGTGCTTCAAGCAATAAACTCCTTGGCCTTAAGCCATAAAAATCTTTTGTTAGCTCTTTGAATATCCTAAGCGATTCGTCTTTGGAAACGCCGCTATGAATTCCTTGTACAGCACCTATATATGCAATAACTTCATCATTTTTCTTATCCAATGAAAATGCCATAGTTGCCACTCTCAAGTCTTTTTGAAAAACATTAATATGTAATTCCCCTTCACGAGCAAACCATGGCGCATAGTCTATAGCAATGCATGTTCCTTTAGAAACATCATCTAGGCAAATTATCTTTTGTCTAGGCAATAAACAAATGGCCAGTAATTTTGGAGATGTTTTTGATAAAGTTTCATAATGCGATGCTACTTTTTCGAGTCTATCTTCCGCGGTCCACTTGTTATGTATATATGGTGATTCAATCACCGCCAACATCCCTGGCGAAACAATAACATTTAATGCCAACATTCTATCTATAAAATGATTAATTACAACCCTGTTTTTACATCCCAACATAAAAAAAACAATTCTTCTTTTCATGTTTTTCAATGTAACTGGCTTGTGAATCATCCTCGCATAGCCAAATAATTTTTTACAAAAACTAAAATGATCTAAAACTTTTTGCATAATTAGCGTTTTTTAGCTCATAAACTCTTTTACTGTAGCAACAATACCTTTTTCAATTAACACCTCTTTTGATGCTGCTGGCTTCCAGCCCAACATTTTTATCGTTTTAGTATTGTCATATTGCGCGCGATGGCTACGCGAGTCCCAATCCCTATAACTTGGAGTTTTGCGATTAGGATGTTTAATTAGGTGCTTAGCTGCTTCTTTAAAAATATCTACTGCAAAATATTTCCATATTGGGGTCGCTTCTGCTCGTATTTTAGTTCCACTTATTTTTGAAACAATATCAACATATTCACGCCCACTAATTAAAGGAGTATCCGTTAGCAAAAATTTTTGTCCTTCAATCCCTTCTTTCCCTAAAGCTAACACCAATGCATCTGCAACATCATCGACTAACACTAAAGGCAGCTTATTCTCTCCGTCACCCCAAAACTGCACTCGACTATCAGACTGAAACATTCCCACCCCCCAATGTGCTGGTGGACAGCCTTTACCAATAACAACACCAGGCCTGAAAATAGTCACAGGCAAGCCCTTCTCTCTGTGCATATCCAATAAAAGTGTCTCACATGCGGCTTTAGACCGCGCATAAAGATTCCGTGTACCACTAGTATCAAGTGGCGTATCTGCAGTAATGACATCATTTTCATTTGCAGAATAATAAGAGTCAATCGTTCCCGTATAAATAAACTGCTTAACACCTTTACGTAATGCACTTTCTGCAATGTTCTTGGTTACCAAGACATCTGACTTATAGTAGTCATTCCAATTACTTCCAGTTGCTTTTGCTAAATCATATACGACATCAATACCGACTAAAGCTTTATCTAAAAAATCTGCGTCAGCGATGTCACCTTGTATTAGTTCTACTGGCAAGCCCGCTAAGCCTATATCACCTGCACTTTTACTACGAGTAACAACACGGACGCCATGACCCGCTTCGATTAGTTTTTTGACTAAATATTTACCGATAAAACCCGTACCGCCAATCACCAATACTTTTGGCGTTTCTAAAGGCGGAACGACTTGCCACAACTGTTTAGATTTTGATGTTTTATCAAAATTTGCCTGCTTAGTTATTTGCTCACATGCAGCAATAACATGTACGCCGAACTGCCCATCAAGCCTTGAATCAATATCCCCATCAATGGTTCGATAGAACGCGGCAATACTCCGTTCTACACTTTCTCCGAAAGGATTCGCAGTCGGTGATTTTTTTAATGTGCCCTTAACTGATTTAAAGAGATTTTTGAATGAATTCACTGCAAGTTGACGGGCGATAGATAGTGTTGTTATAAAACTATCAAATAGCAGTCCGTGCCCACTAGGTTCATCTCTAAAATACACATCACGATCAAAATCACAGCGTGCAGATGCCGCATGGCCTCGCACGGAAATACCACGCTCGGCCATACCTGGAATCACAGACAAATTTAAATCAACAGTCGTGTTGTTTTTAGTAGCATGTACATGCCACTTTCGGTAAACACGGCTGCCACCTGGTAAATCTATTGCGCGTGAAACATGAGTCGAAACACTATCCAAAGGCCCTAACAAATCCACCATATATGCTGTCAAATGCGGGCCCAATTCAAACCACAGGTTTCTTGGTTCTGTTAACATCCAATTATTAAAAGGACCAAACTTAATAAAACCTAGTGCATATAACCAATTTATGGTCACCTGGTCGAGATTTCCAATAACACCATTCTTAGCTTCTTCTCGCAATTTTTCGTAAGCTGGCAAAAAAAGAAAGTTGTGATTCACACCTAATTTCAACTTTTTTTGTTTAGCCAAATCTACTAATTGTTGGCATTCATTGGAATCGAGCCCCATAGGCTTTTCTAAAAAAGCACTGACACCCGCATCGAGGATTTGTTTAGTTAAGTTTATATGTAGATCTGGCGGTAAAAGAACATGCACTACATCCAGTTTCAATTTAAGCATATCCTCTAATGCAGTAAATACATTAGGAATGTTATAACTATTAGCCGCTTGTTCTGCTCTCCCTTTTGAACGATCGCAAACTGCAATTATCTCAACATTAGGGATAGATTTTAAAGCTTTCGCATGCGCGTCTACAATAAATCCCGCCCCTAACAAACCAACTTTATACGTTTTACTCACAAACAAAACTCCTGTTTAAATTATTTTTGGGCACGCCCAACTTGTGACTATTTATATTCAATAATCTTATATTGCTTATCTCGTCTATTCCAATAGTATTTCAACAAACCTATGCCATTAGCTATCTTGGCTAGCGTAACAAAAAAAGCATAAATTGCTGCATCAACAAATGTTTCATCCTGTTTCAATCTGTAATGCAAGACTTTAACTAAAAGCAAGAAATAGGCCATCAAAAGAAAAAGACTAAAGCCTTCTGTAGGAATGAACAGCAAAGCTACTAACAAAGGCAATAAAATACCCCATACAATTGTACTTTTTCGTTCTTTAACACAATCCTTAGCAATTGAATCCCCATTCAAGTCTGCTCTCTGCCCAATAGCGTGTCCTGCACGTACACTTCGCTTCCACCATTGACTGAATTTCGTCATATTTGCATCATGGGTAGCCATATTTTGATCTAACTTTGTTATTTTATAACCCAACAAAGAAATACGCACCCCTAACTCGGAATCTTCACCTGCAATAACATCTTCTTTAAACCCATTGAGTTGTTGAAAAATATCAGTCCGTATTATAGAAATGCCGCCTAACGCCCCAAAATTAACCATGTCTCCTGTTGGTGATTTCCATTCTAAAGAGCAAAGTTTGTTATAAACGCTGGCTTCAGGTGCACGTTCAATAAGGTGTCCTACTACCGCTGCCCGTTGCTCATTCTGATCTAAGGCCTTAATGGCATTTTCTATCCATCCATCACATAAATAGCAATCGCCATCAATAAACTGAATATATTTAATGCTGGGAAACTTATGGGTGACAATTGCAAATCCTTCATTTCTTGCTCGTGCTGCAGAAAAAGCTTTTGAAGGGTCTAGTGTATGTACTAAGGATGCAAGCTTATCTGCAACAGACAAGCTTGCATCCTTAGAACCTGAATCAACATAAATAATTGGGAATCCACAACTTTGCATTGACTCTAAACTTTTAACTAATCTAGCGCCTTCATTTCTCCCTATTACAACGACACCTAAAATCGGTTTAGTAAATGTTTTTAAAAGTGTCATTTATTTTTTTCTTGACCTAAAGCCCAAGCTGCGCCAGACAGTAGTGCTTTCAAGTCACCCCAGAGAATATCAAAAGTCAAATAAGGTATTTTAGCGTGATTACTTGGCGTGGCAATATGTAGGACACGCCTAAGTTTAAAGCTAACAACACCTAAAACCCAAAAGAAATCAGCCAGTAATAAGCCTAAAACACCAAAGTGCTTAATGAAATAGCGGCGGCGAGAATAAAACCAATAAGTAGGACGTCTTTTAATTTTATTAATTCCAGTTGCGGCCCCTTCAATATGCATCACTATTGATTCAGGGACATACCATACCTGCCAATTTGTCTTTGCTAATCTTTGGAAAAAATCCACCTCTTCGAAATAAAGAAAGAAGTTTTCATCAAAAAACTGTACACCTTCAAATACCTTGGCATTGATAATCATGCTGGAACCTGAAACCCAATCTGCTTGATGTGCTTCATTCCTTAATTTCGGTGTTACTTGATACCGTAACAACAGTTTTGTTAAAACATTTAAACGTGCACTATCCAATAACTCGCTTACTGGACTAGGAAAAGTATGCGCAGAGCATACTACCTCCCCATTAGAATTTTCTAACCTACTACCAGCAACGCCCACGTTGGAATGCAAATCCATAAAGCTAATAATGTTAATAAGAGCGTCTTTACGGACTAAAGTATCTGGATTTAGCAACATCAAATAATCTAATTTTTGCTGTGACATTGCATGCTTAAAACCAAGATTATTGCCATACGCAAAACCGCCATTTCGTGTTGCAGGTAAAACTTGAGCCCAAGTCCAGTTTTCTGCATTAATGACAGACTGTATCTTTTCTACAGAGCCATCCTCTGAAAAATTATCAACAATAATGACTTTTCCGCCATTTAACACCTTAATTTGACTCGACAAGCTGTGTAGGCTATTAATGGTTAAATCTGCTGTGCGGAAGTTAACAGTAATAATAGAAGTTACGGATGCACTTTTAAGCATAATATGTAATCTTAAAAGGTATTAACTTAAATTTTGTACAGATTTTTTTGACACAGCCACTCAATTAAATATCGAGTTTCCGCCTGACTCGGCTATAAAACCTAAATAGAACTGGGGGAATCCAGTCTTCAAGATAATTATCTAAGACCAGTCTACGCACATGTTTTTTTGTTTCCCCATCTTCATTTGGTCTAGATTTATACATAGTGTCATGTGCAACAGAGTCTTCATAGATACGTTTAGAAGCCGTGTAGTAATACAGCGCAATTGATTTACGGGTAACATTATCTGGTGTAGTCAATGGGTCAGGATGTCCGTGAAAACTATCGGCATCAGTATTAAAAATTACGCAACGATTAAAGACAGGTAGGATACTATGCACCTTACTTTTCATTTTCTTATCCCACAATTCTAATTGCCCGCCATACTCTTCTTTCCAATTTTTATTTAAATAAATAATCATGTTTATTCGTCTATTTATATGCAACTTATCATTGACGCGAAAGTCCGCATGAATGCCCAATTTTCCGCCTTTAGACGTCTCATGAAAACCTCCTCCTGAAAAATGAGGGTCAGGGATAAGGGATGGAATTGTCGTTAACGATTCTAACAATGTCACTATTGCATTTGAATTAAAGAAACCAAAAAAATCTCTTAAAAACCCATTACAATCTGATGGTAGCACCTGCCTCTTATGTAAGCCTGCGTAGCCCATTTCAAAAACCACATCGTTATCTAACTTTTCTGAAGGAAAGTTGTTATAAACTTTTTCAATCAGGTTTTCAGGTAAAAAGTTATCAATGACGATATGTGGAAAAGGTTCGGCAAAGCAATAGTCACCACTTAATTTTTCGCCAAAAGCTTTTGCATCGTCCATTTTTAAGCTGATGCTATCTTCTGTATTTATTGGCAATGTTTCCTGATGCGGCATAATTACTCCACTTAAGTTTTATTTAATAATCATAGACATGATAGTCAATTCCACCAGTACGGACAATGACCCTATTGGAAGGCAACAAGGCGGCCATTCGCTGGTCTGATCCTGTAGAGATAGCGATTGGAATAAGATAGATTACTACTATATGTTAATAATAGTAAGTTTTTTTCTCTTCTTCAGCTTTGTTATAAACCACACCTAACAGCTTTTCACTTGGTAGCAAATGCATGGTTTCTTCTATTTCAGGCTGCGTAGATACACCGTTTGCTATTACTAACAAAATGCAATCTAAGTGCGGCAATAAAACCATTGCATCATCTACATTTAATAATGGCGGCAAATCAAAAACCACTATTCTTGATTCATAACGATTTTTTAATTTATTTATTAAATTTTTAACTCTATTTGAAGAAAGTATTTCTGTTGATCTTTCTATAGCTTGCATCGTAGGTAGCACTGTAAAACCTTGAATAGCTGGGTTAACCAAAACTTCTTCTATTTCAGCTTCTTCTTGAAAATATTCATTCATCGATTTTTGTACATTAATCCCTAAATAATCAGCTACTTTGGGCTTATGTAAATCAAAATCTACTAACAATGCTGTTTTTTGTGGCTGGCGTGCGATAGCCATCGCAAGGTTGATTGAAACAAATGTTTTACCTGATTCGGGTGTTGGCGACACGATAGCAATAGTCTGCCAGTTATTCTCTTCCATCTTATGCAGAACTTGCGTTCGAAGAGAGTTAAAAATGCTCGCATTAGCATTATGGGACAAATTAGAAACAACTCTATTTGCTTCTAAATGTTTAGCATCTAACTTGATGATGGAATTGGGAGTATACTGAATATGCCCTATATCTTCACTTACCTTAGCTGGGTTTGAAGTGCGTTTAACATCACCACTTTCAGCTACGGCTTTCTTTTTTGGCGAATTTTTTTCAGCTCGATTAGGTTTAGCTACCTCTTCTACCTTTGCCTTTGCCAGTGCATCTTTAATTTTTTCCATAATTAGTCTCTATACAAATTCTGAAATCAATGTGTTTATTGGCGTAACAAAAAAATGAATACATACAAGTAACGCCAACAAAAACAGTAAAATAATTCCAAATATCCGAGCAAATTTAATTAGTTTTTTTTCTTTGAGCAACTCGCTCGGTGTTTGCACATAGGGTATAACGGCTAGAGGCCTCATGTTGATGATCGAGCTTATTACGGCTTGCCCTCTAACCCTTTTATCTAACATTTCCATCAACATTGCGATTGCTAACCCCAACCCAAGTGCTACAAAAAGACCTAAGCCAACCATTTTAGTTCGATGAGGACTAATGCGGTATTTCGGTATCTCAGGTTTTTTAGTTAGGATAAAACGTTCGGCTTTATTTTTAGACTCTAAATTTTCAGCAATTTTTGCATTGATTTGTTTCGCCTTCACATCTTCATATTTGCTTTTTGCATTTTCATAGTCACGTAAAAGAGTAAAAAGCCCTCGTTCTACTTGGGGTATTTTAACTATTTGAGATTGCAGCCTGTTCATTTTTGAATGCGCTGATTGTTTTTGCACGGAAATTGAGTTAAGCCTTACTTTTGCTGCTTCAATTTGCGTTCTAATTTTAGCAATGGCCAACTCAGCAACAACGTCCGTTTTTTTGGGTTTATGTTTCTCTGGCAGTTGGTTTTCTTGTTCTAAAACAGACACTTTTCTTTTTAATGCACGGACTGTAGGGTGTGTTTCTTTGTAAAGAATAAGCGATCTATCGAGCTCTGCTTTTGCTTTATCCAGTTCCGAAATGGTGGTGACTTTTCCATCTGAACCTGTGTTTTTTAGTGCAGCGGTTGTCGTCGTTAACTCAACATCAAGGTACCTCAATTCTTCTTGGGTATCTTTATAATCTCGATTAAGAACTTTAACATCTACGCTGAGCCTATCTAAAGAACTCATATGAAGTTCTTGGTGCTCAGGTAGTGAATTAGCATACCTTTGTTTATAGTCCGCAACTTTATTCTCAACTTTCTCCAGATCAACTTTCATTCTATCTAGCTCATCAGTAAGAAAACCTGTTGTTTCTGTTACGCGTTTTTGTCTGGCTTTTACATTCTCGCCCAAAATTAGTGCGACCAACTCATTTGCCACTTTATAAACCATCTCGGGTTTTGAATGTTTAACATTAACAACCAGAGCTACCGTCACTTTCTCGTTACTCCATTCATTACCTGACTTCTTTTTCTTTTTTTTAGTAACTGAAATCGCCTTGTGCATCATTTCTTCAATATCATTTGGCTCTGTCAAACTTGGATACAAACTGTATTTTTGATTGAGTCTAACCAAACTTTCTTTCGACAAGACCTTATCTGTCACTTTATCAATACGCTCATCCACATAATTAGAAGCGCTTATTTGCTCTATCACATCCTTTGAAATAATTGGCGCCTCAACTGCAATAGTGCCTTCTGATTCGTAAACCTCCGGCAACGCTAACACAACAGCAACAATGACTAATGTTGACAATATAGAAACGACTAATATTTGCCACCACCTTCGCTTAAAGATAGACAGATAATCGCCAAGTGCTAATTCATGTTCAATTTCCATATTTATTTAATTCTTAATATTTATTTCATTCTTGGAGAGAGGTCTATCTTCTATAATTTCCGGCTCGGAAGGGTCAAAATTATATGTAAGGTTAAATCCAATAACATTATCATTTACAGAGCTAGAACCTTCAGATTTTGAATTGCGAACACCTAATGTCGTTAATATAGACCAAGATTCCGTCAAATTATGCCTATAAAAACCACCTGCATCCTGAGTATGACGATTAACGTCATTTTGCGTTAACCTAGCATACGCACCTAATTCACTCCTACTAGATAAATTATAAACATACTCCGCTGCAAGCCTATCCTCCACCAGAATATTACCGATTGCCGTCGGCTCAACTCTTCTAGAAAGCTCACTATGAATGTCGTATTTATTTGCCAGATAATCTACTTTCATCACGCCTACCCACTCATTTTTATCTCTGGATGTTGAACTTTCTAAGGAAGAAAAATGTGTAACCCCTGCACCCGCACTAAAACTAAGTCCTGGACCCACTTCGAAAGTTGCGCCAGCAATATAATCTTGATATTTAATCCGATTGCCATCTGGACCTGCAGTCCTAAAGTCATTAAGACCAAACCTAAAAAATGGCTTTATCTTTTCGGTCATAGCATAAAACAAATCAGCATAAATATACCGGCTATCATAATCAGCAAGACTTTGGGCTCCGCTAAATTTTATTTTTTCATACTTTGCTTGCAGAGCAAAATCAAGCTTTTCTGTAATCAATCGTTCCCAATCCGCGGTGATTGATCTTCTAACTTCTGTGCCATCCCGACTAAAAAGACCTGTTTCAGTAAATTGTGTATTGCGACTACTTGCCTTTTCATAGGCGAAATCCAAGCCAATCAAACCGTTTTCTAATATCCGTTTCCACCCTATGTTTCCAAATGGGTCTTCACGATTACTACTAACCGTAGAATTAGAAGATCTTTCAAAAAACAATCCAACGTTACCTAACCACTCGTTTTTACCATCTAAAACAGAAATGCCATATACAGGTCTAAGCGTATACAAATACACCGACTCCTTATCCTGCTGCAAAAGTTGAATATTGGAATGGTAAGCTGCACCAGCTTCAACTGACACGCTATGATCGAAAACTAACTCAGCATTTACATTTGTTGTCGTTGCTAACATAGCAAGCATTACAGCAGACCACAAACCTATTTTTATATTGTTTAAACACATGATAATCCCCTTACATTTACTCTTAAAGTCCATCTGCACCAGTTTAGGGGCAATTATACAGCTTTATGGGTGTGTTTAATCAAGGAATTAAAATTGTGTCGCCAGTTTTCAACAATACATTCGAGCTTAAGCTCTCACCTCTAATCAATTTATTATAGTTGACGGGTATAACCATTTGTCCTTTTGGGCCATTTCGTAGAACTTTAATTGCACTTAAGTCAGCGAATTTACCTAGCCCACCAGCTAAGCTAAGCGCTTGCATTACCGTCATCGGCCCTGTCATCAAAACCGGTCCAGGCGTTAATACCTTCCCTAAAATAAAAATGCGATTACCTTCAATTTTCGAAATCACTACAGTCACTTGCGGGTCTGGTAGATATTTCTTTAATTTTTTTGTTATACGGCTTTCAACTTCCGCTACAGTTGCATTATTTACATCCACTCTACCAGCCAGCGGAAAAGTAATGCTGCCATCCGGCAAAACCTGTACTTCTTGTTGCAGTGTATCCTCACCCCACACAGAAATATTTAAAGAGTCACCTTCTTGCAACCTATATACACCAGCTGAAAATGCAGTGCCAATCGACAAAACACTCATCAATAAAAATGAAAATAAAAAATTAATTTTTGTCATGCAAAATCTCCAACTATTAATATAAAAAAGGGCTTATTGCCCTCTATTGTAGAGAAAAATTTCTCTAGCTATGTACTCATTAACATATCTTTACATGATACTCCGTACATTGTAAATGTTATACAAGTAAAGTTTATGTCATCAATTATGCTCTTCTCTTATTTGACAACCCAACAAAACCCATCAAAGCACAACCAAACAACCATGTTGCAGCAGGTGTGGAAACTTCAGCCCTTGTGCAAACTGCATCGCCTGTTCCAGCATTAGTCACACTTACTCGGGTATTTTCACTCGTATAAGTGGCAAGAGCAACACATTCGCTGTTTTTCTTTAAACTAGCATCAGCCAATGCTAGTGAACAAAAGCTGGTACATAGCATCATTAACGCGAATGCTAAACATGTCGTTGACTTGTCTAAGAAACTTATAAAATTCATGTAGACAATTTTATTGTTTCTACACATTTCATCAATAGCCCGTTAGGGTCAACCTGACATAAAGCTAGTATGCTTCCTTCCCAGTAAATGCTGTCACTGTACGGATTAAGATCGACAAATCTAGCCCTATGGACCAATTGTGAATATACTCAATATCAGATTGAATGCGTTTCGTCATTTGGTCCATATCTTTAGTCTCACCTCTAAACCCCCTAATTTGCGCTAAACCTGTAATACCTGGCTTAATGTTATTACGTGCATAATAATCAGTGATCCGTTGTGCATAGACAGCATCGTGCTGCACCGCATGTGGCCTAGGGCCAACGAGAGACATATCACCTATTAATACATTGAACAACTGGGGCAGTTCATCCAGACTTGTTTTACGTATAAAGGCACCTACCTTAGTAATTCTAGGATCATTTTTCTGCGCCTGTTTAAGTGATTTGGCACCAGGCTCCTGCTGATCCGTTTTCATACTGCGAAATTTCCATATATTAAACACTTTACCATTCCAGCCTGTTCTTTTTTGTCTAAAAAACACGGGCCCTTGGCTATCTAACTTAACCGCGATTGCGATTGCGATTAATATAGGTAAGATTAAGATTAGAATTAAAAAAGCCAGCACTCTATCTTCTATAGATTTACTAATCTTACTAATGCCAGTCAATGGCGTTTCAGACAATGTCATTACAGGAACGCCTGCAATTTCTCTGACACTATGATTAATTAACCTTAATGAGAAAATATCAGGCACCCAATGAATTGAAACATGCTTATCAAGCAGATCAAAATACAACTCTTTTAACACTTTTGACGATTCCAATGGTGTAACGATATAAATTGTATTGATATCATGTGTAGTGATTAAGTTTGACAGCTCAGATACTTGACCTAATTGTATGGTTCCTTCAGACGGTGACTCTTTTGCTGTAACTTGATTTGCCTCCTCCTCAATCGAAACAGTACCGATTACACGTTGGTGTAACCAAGGATTGGAAGATATTTTTTGTTCAAGATAATTTGCTAATTGTCCACTTCCTACTATCACCACATTATCGGTCGACTGAGAATGATTGTTGACTGTTCTATTGAGCACTCTAACAAAATAGTGTGCAAAGCATTGTACGAAAAAACCGACCAAATAGATTTCCATAACGAGTACGCGGGAGTAAACTTGACTTTGCTTAGTTAGAAAGCCCAATAGGATCAGCACTAAAAAAGCAATTGTCCACGCATTAAAAATACTGAGGACTTTATTTACGTAAGTTAAGCTCGTACGATAAATGGCGAAACGATCGTACATTACAGACACTATACCAAGCAACATCAACATTAAAATGACGTAGTCTTGCGTAAGGTAGCCGATATTGCGTTGTATGAAAAACCATGTCACACCGATAATAATCAACCCATCGATCAAAGGCTGTATCAATGTCACAAAACCTCTTCTGCGCTGTAGTACAGACCTTGGACTAGTATTAATAACCATTTCTTATATTAATTTCCGAGGCGCGTACTTTGCCGCTGCCTGTGCGCGACAGGTTACATCTAATTTTTGGAAAATTCTTTTCAAGTGGTTTTTTACTGTATTAGGGCTAATACCTAGAATCATACCGATTTCAAAGTTGGTTTTACCGGATTTCACCCAATGCAAAATCTCATGTTCACGATCACTTAAACCACCAAGACTAAGCTCTTCAATTGATGTGGCTTCTGTGTCTACAGCCTCTAAATACTCAACACGACGTAATGCTGCATCTACATGCGGCATCAAAAGCCCTAATATTGAATGCTGCACATTAAACTCGCGCGCTTGATCAAAGAAAACATAGATACAATCATTTTTACCTCGCGTATCACGCACACCGTAAACCAATAATGAATTCATACCAGAGAGCTTGCTAGTAAAAGTGTCAGGTGATTGCGCATTAATGCCCGCAGCATCAAAAAAGTTAATTCGGAACCATTTCTCGCCATTATCAACCCAGCGCTGGTGAAGGTTAGTCATTAAATATGAAAAAACACCTGGCGCATCGATAAGTTTTTGTGTGCGTATCTGGTCAATATCTGAAGAGACATCAAAATTTAAATCACCCGCATCAAAATCACCCCAAGCAGCCACTAATATATCGTGTGGAAGCACCTCTTTCACACTGCCCTGCAGCCAGTTAAAAAAATCCACATGTTTTTCTATTGAAAATGATTTTTGAATTACATTAAACACTTGTTCCCAAGCTTTGTTAGTTTTTGTCATTGCGCGCCTCTCATGATATGTGTCAAATTGATAATGAGAGAACACTTGCATAATTGATACCAGATTTTATTAATTAATAAATAGCATGAAAATCAAATGCTTAAGTAATATACATTACCTATAACATTGAAAATAAAAGACCATCAACTGACAACAGCGTCGAGATAATGACACTTCTATTAACATGTTCTTTCTGAGTTAATAGTAAATAGAGGAGGAGAAAAATACAATAACCTAAATTAGGTATTTTTTAGCGCGTAGATAGCTGGCAAATTTCTCCACCATCCGTAAACATCCATACCACATCCAAAAACATATCGGTTTAAAACTGTAACACCGATATAATCTGCTGAAATTGGTTTGCTTTTATTTAATTTTTTATTAACTAAGACAGCAATTTTTACTACATTAGCACCCAGCAGCTGACACTCTTCTACTATTGCGTTTAAAGTAACACCTTCATCCAAAATATCATCCAAAATCAAGATGTTTCTATTTTTAATATTGGCCTTTGGCTTTACTATCCAATGAAGATTGGAACCTGCAATACCACTGTGGTATCGAGTTGCCTGCACATAATCAAATTCCAATGGAAAAGTTAACTTTGGAAGTAACATGCCCGTAAAAACGACAGCACCACTCATTACACACAAAACTATGGGTGACTCATTGACATAATCTTCGTTTAATTGATTAGCAATGCCAGAAACGACATCTTCTACTTCTTCTTGGCTGTACAAAAGTTCGGCCTCATGCAAATACTGATGTGGGCTAGTCTTTTGCACAGTGTAATTATTTTGCTAAATGCTGCAAATATTTCGCAAAGTCTTTCGCTAGCTCAGGGTGCTTTAAGCCTAATTCAACATTAGCCTTCATAAAGCCTAGCTTACTTCCACAATCAAACCGCTTACCAGAAAACCGATAAGCCAACACTTCTTCTGTCAAGATTAAATCAGCAATGCCATCAGTCAATTGTATTTCCCCACCCTTACCAGGCTTCACTTTCTCTAAACAATCAAATATCTTCGCCGTCAAAACGTAGCGCCCTACCACCGCCAAGGTTGATGGCGCTTCGGCTGGCTTTGGCTTCTCGACAATACTATTAACTTTTAACAGCCCTGTAGCCAACGCTTCTGCATCGACGATGCCATAACTAGCAGTTTCGCTTGGCAAGACATCTTCCACGCCCAATACCGAACATCTATTGGCAATATAAACATCTGCCATCTGCTTCGTTACAGAAATATCAGCATCAATTAAATCATCAGCCAAAATAACAGAAAATGGCGCATCCCCTACCACTGGTTTAGCGCATAACACTGCGTGGCCAAGCCCCAATGCCTTTGGTTGTCGGATAAATATACAAGAAACATGAGAAGGCAGAATGTCTTTTAGCACTGCCAACATTTCTTTTTTCCCACCAGCTTCTAGTGCAGCCTCTAACTCGCTTGCTTCATCGAAATGGTCTTCTATTGACCGCTTATTACGTCCTGTAATAAATATCAATTCTGTTGCGCCCCCTGCTATTGCTTCTTCAGCAGCATATTGGATTAAAGGCTTATCGACAATGGGTAGCATTTCTTTGGGGCTAGCCTTTGTTGCAGGTAAAAACCTTGTTCCTAACCCCGCAACGGGAAATACAGCTTTTATAATTTTGTTCATGTAACCTCTAATGTATTGTAGTTGTTTCAGGACTTAAGTTTGCTTGCATGTTACGATTCAAATCAACTTCATACTCTTCAACCCAAGTTTTCAGGCCCTCTTTAATCAGCTGCTCATCTGAACTTTGAATTGATTCAATCCATTTCAAAAGTTTTTTTACCCACAAAATATCAACAGAACGGGCAACCGCTATACGTAGCTTTTCATGAGGCGTTGGAAGTGTATGTTCGTCATCTGCAAGCAATTCTTCATATAATTTTTCACCAGGTCGCAAACCAGTATATACAATTTCAATATCTTCTTGTTGCAGGCCTGACAAACGAATCATGTCTTGAGCAAGATCAGCTATTTTAACAGCCTCCCCCATGTCTAACACAAATATCTCGGCACCTGTGCCCATGACACCAGCTTGCATCACCAATTGAGCGGCCTCAGGGATTGACATGAAAAAGCGTGTGATTTCAGGGTGCGTAATCGTTACTGGCCCACCTTTCGCTATTTGTTCACGGAACTTTGGTATGACGCTACCGCTGCTCCCTAGCACATTACCAAACCTTACTACCACAAACTTCGTTCCGCTTTCATCTTGCAAGCCTTGGCAAACCATCTCAGCCAAACGCTTGCTAGCGCCCATTACATTGGTTGGGTTAACTGCCTTATCAGTCGATATTAATACAAATTTATCGACACCAGCCTCCTTACATGCATTGGCCATTACATAAGTACCAACCACATTATTAGATAGCGCTTCTGCCACATTGTTATTTTCCATCAATGGCACATGCTTATATGCAGCCGCATGGAAAACAGCAGAAGGACGATATTTCTTTAAAATTGCTGCTACTCGCTTACTATTTTTTACATCAGAAGCAATATAAGTGATTTCTATTTTTTTATTTAATTCAGCATTACTAAATTCTTGCTCGATCTGATATAGAGAAAACTCCGAAACATCTAAGCAAATTAAATGGCTAGGCTGGTATTTGACGATTTGCCGACACAACTCAGAACCAATTGAACCACCGGCACCACTCACAAGCACAGCATTATTTTCAATTAAATCATGTAAGCCTAAATTGTCTAGCTGCACAGGTTCACGCCCTAGCAAATCTTCTACTTCAATTTTACGGATTTGCGAAATACTCACTTTACCGCTCATTAAATCATCAAACGCAGGGACTGTAAGTACCTCCATATTACTTTGATTGGCAATTTCTACTGCCAGACGGCGAGCCTGATGTGCAACAGATGGCATGGCTACGATTACATGCTTAACTTGGTATTTAGGTGCCAAGCTAGGCAAATCATTTATACTCCCTAATACCTTTACGTCTAATAGCTGTCTACCATGAATGGCTTTATCATCATCAAGCAACCCAACCACTTGCCATGCTTCGCTACGAGCTAAGTCTTTAACTAATGTGATGGCTGCATCGCCAGCACCTAATACAATAACTGGCTTGCCTTTATTCCCCATCTGGCCATATAAATGGTGCTCTTTCCAAGCACGGTATGCAAATCGACTAGCCCCCATAAGTAATATCAAAAAAACGGGATCTAATATCAATACAGACCTTGGTATGACACCAAATGGTTTGAACATTAGATAAATTGAGGCTATCAACAATATGCTTATGCCTACAGCCTTTAGGATACGCTTAAGGTCTGGTGTACTAGCAAAACGCCAAACACCTTGATAAAGACCAAATGTAAAAAATAAAAAAACTTGTAAAGGAAGCACCCAAACCAAATTCAACAATAAAGAAGAAACAAATATTTCTGGAATATTAAAATTAAATCTTAGCCAATAGGCAAGAAACCATGCGGCGGCGGCCATAAAGACATCATGCAATAAAGCTAGTAAAGAACGCGGATTGTATAGAAAATGCATAGTAGGCATAAATTAAATGTTTTTATTCGTGTGCACAATGTATTTTACCTAAATTTAAGGTTAACTTTAATATTCATTCAATGTGACACATTGTTGCGTTTGACTACCTTTATAAGGGTAAGTATCACAATATAGCAATCAAATAAAATTGAATGCTGTTCTAAATAGTACTTATCTAGCGCTATTTTTTGAGGAATAGGTATTTCATCTCGGCCATTCACTTGCGCCCATCCTGTAATACCAGGCTTCATTTTGTGAACACCGCACTCTGTTCTAAGTGCAATAAGGTCATCTTGATTAAACAGCGCAGGACGTGGCCCTACTACAGACATATCACCTTTTAACACGCTCCAAAGCTGAGGTATTTCATCTAAACTAGTTTTGCGCAAAAAACTACCTACAGATGTTAAATATTGCTTGGCATCTGCTTGCTTATTCATGAGATGCGTTGCTAATGCGGGAGTATCCACTTTCATGGAACGAAATTTCGGCATATTAAATAGATTATTGTTAATACCTACTCGCTTACTCCAATATAGGGCATCACCACTTGATGTACTTTTAACTAAAATAAAAACAAGTATCGCTAATGGTGCAAATATTAATGAAGCAAGTAAAATGAGCGTGATATCAAAAAATCGTTTAAGCATGTTTTTAAATTTCTCGCACGATGGTTTTAACAATGCCCTGTTTGAAACTATATGGCGGCCTCCATTCTAAGAGCGTTTTCGCTTTAGTGATATCCACCTGCAAACTTCCACACAGTCTAACAGCCAGCGCCGCTTTACCTAATACCTTAAAAATAAAAACAAGTGCCTTTTGAGGAATAGGAATCAACATGGTTTTCATCTTGCTAGCCTCGCGTATATTATTGACTAAGCTCGTGGTAGAGATGTCTTCATCATCAGAAATTAAAAAAGTTTCATTAGCTGCCTTTGGGTGCTGCATACAAAGCACAATGAAATCAACTATATTTTCGATATAAACCATACTTCTCTTATTATTAATTGCGCCAAAAGGTAGTGGTATATTTAATCGACTCAGTTTAATTAAGCTTTTAAAATTAGCTTTTACGCCCTTGCCATAAATTAAAGGCGGCCTAATAATGACCACCTCCATATCTGTAGCTACCGCAATTTTTTTTAAAAGCAATTCCGCCTCATATTTAGTCTTGGCATAATCGTCTTCCGGGTGTGGTGTGCTTAATTCAGTAAAAGCCTTATCATCAACTTGCTCACCATTCACTTTTATAGAACTTAAAAATACAAATCTTTTAACATTACTTGCAGCGGCCTGCTCAGCTAAGTTTCTTGTAGCATCGATATTGATTTCCGCATAAGCTTTATATGGGTCTAACACATCCTCATTCATCACATGCGCGCGGCCGGCCAAATGAACAACTATATCAACACCATTTAAAGCATCTTGCAAATTTGTTAAAGCATCTAATTCTTTTACAAATAATTTAATGTTTTTTAACTGCTCAGCAGGGGTCCTAACAATAGCGCTAACTTTTACGCCATTTTTAACTAGTGTGCCGATTAGTTGCCTCCCAACAAAACCACTTGCTCCAGTAACTAAAACTTTCATTTTTTCGGTGTAACCATAAAAAACAAAGCAAGCGCTAAAGCGTCACGGAAGCTTCTACGGAATTTTCTAATATTAACAATCAAAGTTAACCTATCCCATAAGTGATAGCGCTTCAATGCTGTAATTGGAAACATATCTTCATACCCAAATAAGTTTCCAAAAAGTAATGCTTGATTTCTATGCCAACCTTGCCGCATTTTTCCCCACCGACTTATTTTTGCTTTTAACCCGGCATTAGCTCCTAGTACGTTTTCTTCATGCTGCCGATATAATACATATGGCTCTCTATCAATAAACCACTTATACATGTGAGATCTTGCATATGCATAAGTAAACCAATCGTGAAGTGCTACCGCTTTACATTTCTCTTGATTTGAAGACAAAAATCGTTGCAGCTCAATTGCTAACTTTTGCGTAAAAACAAATGAGCATCCAGGCCCTGCTGATTCAAACATGTAATCATATTTTTGCTGAGCCTGAGATTTATATATTATTTTTTTCATACCCTTAGACCAAAATGCAGTTACATTACCTGAATACCCATCCACTGCATTCAATTTAATTGCATTAATAGCATTAGATAACTTACTATCAACCCAAATGTCATCTTGGTCTGAGAATGCAACATAATCAAATTTAGACACATCCACATCTTGCAATAGCCTTAGAAAGTTCGCACCTGCACTACCAAACCTTACTTTTTCTGGCAAAAGCACAACTTCAATCTTGTTACTTTTCAGCTTCTTAATAAATTCTTTAGTGCCATCTGTTGATTGATCATCTGAGCAATAAAGACTTATTTTCACACCAACCTGATTTTGTATAGACTCTATTTGTTCTGCTATCCATTCAAGTCCGTTATAAGTGGCCATCAGGACTACAATATTTGGTGTATGCAATCAACATTCCTTATATTTAAACGATTGAAATCTCAAAGCTCTACAGTTAATTGTGCCCACAACGTCTCCCAAGACTCTGAAAAGGGTTGCTTAATCATTTTTTTTACATTTCCAGTATGACTTATATCATCTTTAATGACATCTTCCATTAACTGAGATAGTTTTTTTTCATCGTTTGGGCTAAAAAAACTCACCTTATCATAATCCCCTACTGTTTCTTTAGCATAGGGCAAGTCAGCAACTAATAGATGCTTATTGTAAGCTTTAGCCTCAGTAATAGGTAAACCCCAAGTCTCTATCTTACTTGGAAATATAATCGCTTTAGCTTGAAGATAAAGGGCATCCATAGACTTTTTGCTTTGAAGTCCGATGAAGGAAATATTTGGCAAATACCCATATTTTTTTTTTAACTTTCTACTATAGTTGTTTTCACTTCCATCTATAGTAAAAACAACTTCAAAATCGTTAATTGACCTCAACTTAAGCTTCTCAATTGCTATACAAACCACTTCAAAATTTTTAAACACTCTAGGAAAGGCTGGATATAAAAAAACTGTTTTATTTGAATCCGGTAAAGAAGGTAAAGAAACGACACCTGAAGACATGCTAGGGTGCGCCACGACTATATTTAAATGGCCAAACAATTCGAAAAATTTCTCCCTCAACCAATCTTGTTGAACAATAATAAAGTTATTTTTACCAATATTTACTGCATATAAATACTTGTAAAAGTTATTAAATAACCATAACTTTGGGGATAACAATATGTCTTTAAATGGGTAGTTATAAAATGGTGATGGGTTGTGACAATAAACTGCCCTTCTAGTCGCACAAACATTTGGCGTGATATCGTGCAAAGACAACCACAAGTCTGGTTTCAACTTTTTTGATAAAACATAAAAATGAAACCATTCATAATATAGGCGTATCAACCATGAGCGTTTTGCACTTGGAAACTCTTTATAATGCACTCGACTCTCATCAAAGAGCGCCTTGTTATGTACCAATGCAACAATTTTCCAGTCTTCGGGCAATTCATTAGCTGCTGAGTGCAAACAATCTCTTAGCACTGTTAGTGGGCCACCTTCACTAAAATTAACCGCTGAAACAACCACAAGCTTGCTAGTCAAACTTTTATCCACTTTTTAGTTTTATCATTATAGCTTCGAATAACTTTAGCTGGACTTCCAACTGCAACACTTCTAGATGCAATATCTTTAGTCACTATTGAACCAGCACCAATCACAGATCCATAGCCAATTTTCACTCCTGGAAGAATCGAAACAAGCTCACCAATCCAAACATTATCTTCAATTATTACAGGACTTACTTTTAATGGTCTTGACGCAGGAGGAATGTCAGGTGAGTCATGTACACTTCCATCACCATACCTACCATGGCCGTGATCTGATATGAACACTTTGCTTGCAATCAACACATTATTTCCAATCCTAACTTCTTGAACTGCTCCAATATGTACATAGTCATTTAACTGCACGTTATTACCAAATATTAATGTTGCTCCCTTCGTGACTTGGCTTTCGAATGCATCAAGCCGAACTGCAACCCCTGTAGTTAAGCCATTACCATAATCAATAAACTTGCTTCCACGGATATATGCTGGGCGCCTTATTACCCTAGCCTTACTACAAACAAAGACTTTGGTATAAAGCACATCAAGAAGAAGTCTAAGCATTCCACCGAGGCTATATTGTTGAGCTACTTTTCTCACTGAATTATTCATTAATATATTCAATTTAGTGTTTTCAAAATTAAATAACTTTTTGAAAATAAAATGACCCGGGCTCTCTTTCTTTGACTAAGAAGGGACTGGTTTTTTTTAACTTATCATAGTAGCTATGATGCAAATAATTTAATGCTCCAATCACTTTCCACTCATGGTTTCCGCTTAAAAATGCTTCTAAAATATACTGCTCATTCCATAACTTGACTTCATCAACTACCCATTGCTTTAGATAATCACGCGGAGAAAAAATATCATGAATATGTACGATTACTCCTTTATTCAAACACGGCAGCAATTCTAAGTATTCGTACAAAACATCGCCTTGTGGACGAATAACATGTGATGAATCTATAAATAAAATGTCATTCTCCTCCAACTCTAAAAATAAACTTTTATCTACAGTCTCTACTTGTTCACGTATCACTTTGACATTTGTTTTTTCAAGCCAAGGCATTTCATAAGGCTCAACACACACATGTTTGCAAAAATAGGATGGATTTTTCTCTATATTTTTGTTTATCGCCTGCGTTGCCAACAAAGTTGAATAACCACTACCAATTTCGAAAATACGTGAAGGCTTTTTATATCTAATTAAGTTATAAAAATATTCCGCATCTCCGCTGACAAAAGATGGGTTATTCATATAAAAATCAAGTTCGTTAATTTTAGATAAAGGTATTTCTTCCAACTCTTCATTGTAATTAAACTTTTCTAATAAACTTAACTGCTCAGCATCATTCCAATCAAGGCCTGGTAAGTCTCTAGGCTTGTCAAGTGAGTATCTTAAATTTTCACTATTAAAAAGTGGTTCATAGTAATGATTTAGAATAGGGAAAACACCTATTCTCATTAATACCATTTTGCAAAAAGGCATGTTATTTACACCTACTTTTCTAACGGCTTTTAACAAAAATCCGGCTGGCAAAACAAATAGAAATAACAACACATCTATTATTGGCAATGTTTTTTTAATTAATTTTTTCAAGCTGTAAATCCTAACTGTATATTCTGTGTTTAACTTAATACCACAAGCATTTTCTTAGGTATAACTTAAGCCACCCTAACTGACTTTCCAGATAACACATTACAATACTCCTGCCACCACTACTTACCTTTGCACGCATAGCCTCTTCTAATGCATCTGCTCCATCACTAACTCCTCCGATACTCATATTGACAGTTGGCACACTTAAATAGCCTGTTTTTATTTTATCCCTAGGCCTAAGCAGAAATTCATAATCCGCACATATTTTATAGCTTATGTCATAAACGCCGTATTTTTCATAAAGTGCTATATTATGTAACGAACCAACGTGAGCCACATTCATATAACGTCTGAAAACACGCCAATGCCAAGGTTGACCAATCGTTCGTATCAGCTGACCTTTATCGACTAAATTGACTCTAGAAGAAATATAATCCAACTTTTCAGTTTGGCGCTCTAACAAATAGCTAGCATAAGCTTGTAAAGCGCCAGGCAAATACACATCATCCGCCCCTAAAAATGCCACCCAACTCCCAGAGACATGTTTCAACCCTTTATTCCAAGCATCGTATATTCCACCATCTGGCTCAGAAACCCAGTAGGAAATATCTTTATTATTCCTCTTTAACATCTCTATCGTGCCATCTGTTGACCCCCCATCAATAATGATAAGTTCTTTATTGGAGTAATTTTGATTTGCAATACTGTCAATAGACTGCTGCAAGGTCTCAACACCGTTAAATACTGCAACAATAACAGCAATCTTAGGAAGGTCAGTGCCCATGGTAATTCAAAAAATTATACTGCTATAAGTCATTATTATTTTTAAAAAACAAACCATCCACTTGCAAAGTTTCTCCTGTCATTTGGTCAGTAAAGCCAGGCTGGATTGAATATAGAGTATGCCTAGTAATCATCAAATGATCAATCAAGTCGCGCCATAGCTTTTGACCTTCATACAGAGGGACTAATGACAACTCCAGCAAAACCCCTTTAGATTGTCTTAATGCCATCTTCGCCCCTTCTAAAACAGCCCATTCATAACCTTGAGTATCAATTTTTAAAAAAACATTATCATTTTGATCGCAGTAGTTATTGAAAACCTCATCCAAGGTAACAAGTGAAACAGTCTCTTTATGTGTGTATTTTGATACTGGCGCAGATTGCTCATGTTTGTCTAGCATAGGTAAAACAGAACTGCTAACTGAATTCCCAGCAACATTTATTTCTATATTACCTACTGTAGCACCTACTGCACAGCGTTGATGAACAATCCAATTATCATCTTTCTGTGCCTGTTTTCTCAGCGCCTCATATGCTTGCGGCAAAGGCTCGAAAGAAACTATTTTTCCTTTATATCCATATGTTCGCAGCTCACAAGAAAATTGGCCTATATTAGCCCCAATATCAAAAACAACATTAATGTTGTTCGCCTTTAATGCTTGCACAGTTTGAAATGCTGAATTATTGATGACGTTCAATTTATTTAATTGCAGGCCAAAAACGTTAAATAGTTTTTTTATAATCTCTTTACTTTTGCTGAACATTTTTCTACTTTAATATTTATAAATATAGTGCTGAATTAGAAACGCTCTAGACTGCTAATGTCTAAATTCATTCTGGCTTGAAACAAACCAATGATATGTTAATACTAAGCCCGTCTCTATTGAAACTGAAGCCTTCCAACCTAATGAATTCATCAGTGACACATCTAATAGTTTTCTAGGAACCCCATCAGGTTTGGATGCATCAAAGCACACTTTTCCTCTGTACCCTACAACACCTGCTATCGTGTTTGCTAGCTTTTTAATTGTGCAGTCCTCACCAGAACCTACATTGATATGTGATAAATCAGGTTTAATATTTTGCAGATATTTATCTGAGTCAAGGTTCATAACAAACACTGCGGCACTCGCCATATCATCAACATATAAAAACTCACGCATAGCTTTACCACTTCCCCATACTGAGACCTCTTTAGAGTTTGAGCATTTCGCCTCATGAAACCGCCGCATTAGCGCTGGTATAACGTGAGAGTTTTGAGGGTGAAAATTATCATTCTCACCATACAAGTTAGTTGGCATTATTGATCTATAATCCACACCATATTGACGATTGTAGGATTCACACATTTTAATTCCAGCAATTTTTGCTATTGCGTATGGCTCGTTTGTGGGCTCTAATGCACCACTTAATAAAACATCCTCCTTCATTGGCTGAGCTGCTAGCTTAGGGTAAATACAAGACGATCCTAAGAAAAGTAATTTTTTAACACCTGATAAATAAGCAGCATGGATAACATTGCTTTGTATCATCAAGTTTTGATAGATAAACGCTGCTGGATAAGTGTTGTTGGCATAAATTCCACCAACTTTAGCTGCTGCTAAATACACTTGATCAAATTGTTGGCTTTTAAAAAAATCATGTACTTGTTGTTGATTTAGAAGATCAAGTTCATCTTTACTAGAAGTGACTATATCAACATCAGGCCTCTGTTTTAATGCCCGCACTATTGCTGACCCAACCATACCTTGATGTCCGGCTATAAATATTTTCACTTTGTTATGCAATTGATATGCTCACTTTAAAGTTTCGCACTGTCTTCACTTAGAAAATCTTCAATATTATGGAATGATTTATAATTATCTTCCAAATACGCTAACTCCATGTCCCACCACTTTTTCTTTAACAATTCTGCAATCTGCTCTTCATTAAATCTATATCTAATGACTCTTGCAGGCACTCCTCCCACTACCGCGTAAGGTGGAACATCTTTTGTAACAACAGACCCCGCACCAACAATAGCTCCGTTTGATATGGTCACACCACCCATGACTATTGCATTAGCACCAATCCAAACATCATTCTCTATCTCAACATTTTCAAACTCTTCGAAATAGCTTTTACTTGAAAATGTAATTTGCGCTTGTCTTAATGTTGAAAAAAAAATAGGATTTATAGACACAAAAATACTTGATGGGTGCTTACCTAACCCAATTTTACAATCTGGAGCTATGCAGCAAAATTTGCCAATTTTAGTATGAGAGACGCTAGTATTTACTCCTACATAGCTGAAATCACCTAAGTTAACGGTATCTAAATTAGCATTTTTATAAATTGTATTTCTAAAACCAAAGCTACTCTTTGCTATGCTTGAACACCCCAGTATTTTTAGCTTTTGTTTTTTATATTGTATTTCCAATAAAATGCATTTGACTGTCGTTAAAAACCATTCTACAAGAGGAGGTTTAATTAGTTTTAACATGGTTTATCATCTCCTTAATGAATAGCTTAACTCTGACAGTGTTTGTAAAATTAAAGGCTTTATTAAAGGCAGAAACAATTTCACTCTTTAATACAACATCCCTCTTAAAGTTAACTTTACTATTGGGATTTAATTCTGAGTGACTAAGTATGCTTTCACTATCCTCTTTACAGTGCACACCTGTATCATCATGCCCGATATTATTTACAAAAGACACGCTAGGGTAAATTGTGTATTTCCCTTTCAAAAAAGCGTTATAAGTCCACCTTATATACCATGAATCTATTTGGCCATTCATTTGCGCCTTTAACATGTGAGCTAGGTCAGTTCCACCCTTATTAAATTGATTCATACGTTTTTTGGAAGATAAAAAATCATTAAAGTTTTTTATCTCCCAATCTATTCCTAGCCATTCTCTTTTCCATGTTGCCCAACCCCACGACATAGGACGAATATTCAAATATACATCATCAATAAAATTAGTGGGGAAATTCATAAATTCAGTAGAAAAACTGAACCCTGTAACTGAGTAAATATTTTTATTATTTTGATAAAAATCCAAAGCATCATTCATATATTTCAAAAAATAAGGGCTGGTGATTAAATCGTCTTCAAGAACTACAATCTTCCCATATTTATTAATTATTCTAGTAACTCCATCAATTACTGAGTTTGCCAATCCTAAGTTCTTTTCTCGTTCAATTATAGTGGTCTTTTTAAACCCGTTAATTGTCTTAATATACTCTCTGACTTTACACACGCTTTCAGTTGCTTTTGCATTTTTTGCTGCGTCACTATAAATATAAAGCTGGCTCTCACTCGCAAGTTCGTTTTTCTGCAGTGCTTCAATCGTTTGCTTTGTGTGCATTGGACGGTTATAGACAAAGAGAACTATTGGGGCTAAGTTCATCTGTAATCTCTTTTTAAGATAGCATTTTCCCAAAGATATGGGCTCAGGTCAGTCCACGCCTTTTCAGCATGAGGAAAAACACTATCCTTCTTATTAATAATATCTTCGATTGTTATTTTCAAGCTTTTTGCATCGGCAACAAGTGGAGATTCCAAAAAGCCTTTAGAATTTACTATGTCACCAAACCAATCTCTTAATTCATTTTGCATCCAGTCAACAATAGGTGTATTAAAGCCTATTTTTGACTTCCTCCATGTTACTTCTTTCGGCATAAATGGATCCATTGCATCCCTAATTAGCTTTTTGGTATAACCACTACCAAACTTACTACTATATGGTAGTGAATTCACATAGCTCACAATTCGATGGTCCATAAATGGCATTCTAATTTCAACACTATTCATCATCGAATAACGATCATAATTTCTCAAGAGAGTCGGCAAAATAGTTTCATGGAAAATTACATATAATTCTTGTGAAAAATTATCAAGTTTTCTAAACTCCTTGTGCTTGCTATCTTGTGATCTATGTCCTTTCCCAGATAATTTTTTCAATATTTTTTTTATCATAAAGTTCGAATAAAGCTCAAGATTGCTTTTTTTAATATTTTGAGAAAAACCTCCCAAAGATTCTTGATGTGTATTTAAAATATCCTGAATTTTGCTCATGTTAAAACCACAATTCCATAAGGCTTCAAGCATGTGTCCATAACCACTAAACAATTCATCAGCGCCATGTCCGTCAAGCGTTACACTTACCCCATTTTGCTTTACTGCTTCGTATGTCATCACCATTGGTATAGGGCTAGTTAAATATAGCTCTTCGAACATATACAAATAGTGATCTAATTTATCCCATTGTTTCAAAGGATCAATGTTTACGTATGTAGCGTCCACATTTATATGATTTGAAGCTAATCCTGCGTAATAAGATTCATCCATTGGGGTACCAGGAAAGCTAGCAACAAATCCATGTTGCCAATCTTTTTTAGCATAATCTGCGTTGTTTTTCGCGATATGTGCCATGGTGGAAATTGTTGCGCTACTATCTAACCCACCACTAAGCGCTGTACCTATCGGAACATCAGATCGCATTCTTATTTTACAAGCATCTACAAATAAGCTTCTAAACTCTTCAACTTGATCTTCATATGAATTAGGAACTTCAACTAAGTTATCTAAAGTATTCCAATACCGAGTAAATTCTATGTTGCCATTTTTATAAACAGCATTATGACCTGCTGGAAATCTTTTTATTCCTTCGATTAAACAATGTTCAGTTGATTCATACAAAAAAATATTATCACGCATCCATTCAAAGTATTTTGACGGCGTTATTTTATCAAGAAATGGGAATATAGCTTTCATCTCGGATGCAAAAACAAACCGGCCATTTATTTGTGAATAAAATAAAGGCTTTTTACCAAACCTGTCTCTTGATAAAAACAACTCTTTAGTTTCTTTATTCCATATGGCGAAAGCCCACATCCCATTAAATTTTTTCACACAGGATTCACCCCATTCTATGAATGAGTTTAAAAGAACCTCTGTATCAGAAGTCGATTGAAATACATAACCAAGTTGAATTAGCTCTTTTTTAATTTCTATAAAATTATATATTTCCCCATTAAAGACAATGCTATACCTTTGCGAGTGATCCTCCATAGGTTGATGCCCATGGTTTGATAAATCCACAATACTTAATCGTCTATGACCGAGTGTAATTTCATTATTTATGTTTTCAATACCATAATCATCTGGGCCCCTATGAGTTAAAGTATTAAGCGATTTTTTAAAAATTGCCTGCTCAATTGTTGGGATAGTTCCTAAAATTCCACACATAATATAACCTTTTACACTACATCCAATTTTGAGTTTTTAGTTTGTCGTTAATTTCTGAAGATGCTTTTAACATACTTATTTCGATATCTTTATCCCAATACTTGGAATAACTCACCTTAAAGGATAGCTTCCGTATTGCTCTCCATAATAATTGCACAACGTACCAAGAAAAGCGTATTAAATTAAAAAAATATGCAGTGATGGAAACAGTCCATAACGATATGTTATTGGTTTTAATTAAGTGCTTGAATTTTGATAAATTCGCTTCTTTTTTATCTTCATTCCGAATAGTGCTGAACAGCATTATTCTAAATAGCTTTGACGTTAGCAATGTCTTTGTCCATATTGTTCGTAAGCTTGATGTTGTTAATAAAGCCTGCCAAAAATAAATAGAAAGATTCCCAAATGAAAAATCCCCAGCTAACTCATGATATTTAATTTTACTTTTGTTTACTTTTTTCTTGTACTCATCTCTCAACTCACTAAGTTTTTTTGTATTGCTTTCATCGGCTTTTTCTATATCGCTAAAAATTGCCATACCTGCACTTTTTGGTGAAGATCCAACCCAACCTAGTGGAATATATGACTTTAGGTATTCTTTTTCTAAACTACATGCTAATGCAGCTAAGTTTGCATCTTGCGGGTGAGAGGAAAACACTTTTCCACTCTGTTTTACTCGCGCTTCATCTAGCAACTCTTTATGAAAAAGTGCTGTTGTATACATCTGGGGTAGCTCAAAGTAATTTTGAAACCCCAAAATTGTTTTCAATATTTGATATCTGAAATTACACACTCTTATTTTATTTTCAGCCACATACGCTACAGCAATATCCCCATAAACATAGCTACACCCTTCCCAAAAAAAATAAGCTCTAGAAGACGTAATAGTTCTTAATCCCTTCTCTTTCGCAATATTTGTTAATTTGTCAGCCAATTGGAAGAAGTAAGGTTGCAGCCCATCATCTTGCCCAACAAAAATCTGCCATTTACCTATTGCATGAGATAAAGCCCATTCCCAATGCTCGGTCATGCTTAACGACTCAGGTGGATAGATAACTTTAATATTAGGGTGGCTTAGCTTTTCCAAATAGTCCCTAGTGCCATCTACAGAGTTATCATCACTTATTATTAGCTCATAACTATCATAGTTTTGAGAAATGATTGTTTCTATACAGGTAGGCAAATAGCTAATGCCATTATATGTAGGAATAATAATAGAATATTTAGGCATGTTTAGGTTCAAACTTTGATCAGCATAGTTAAGGAATTCAACTTGTGCAACGGAGTGTTTTTTACTTTTATAAACAGTATTACTCATTAATATCCTGAAACCATTTATTAGTTAATAACAGCGTATCAAAAGTACCACTATCCTTTACCTTACCGTTCTCTAGCACAAAAATAATATCGCTATTTTTAATAGTACTAATTCTATGTGCCACAATAATGAGCGTTTTACTCTTACCTAAACTTTTAATTGACTCAGTTAAAGCCCGTTCAGTTTCGACATCTAAAGCACTTGTCGCCTCATCAAAAATCAAAATATCAGGATTTTTATACAAAGCTCTTGCAATGCCAATTCTTTGGCGTTGGCCTCCTGAAAGCTTAACCCCTTTATCACCAATTTTTGTTTCCAGGCCATCTGGTAGCGTTAATACAAACTCTTTTAACTGTGCATCAACGACACATTTTGACAGCTGGATTTCATCGATCTCACTTACACCTAACGCAATATTTTTTCGTATCGTATCATCAATAAATGCAATTGTTTGCGGAATGTAACTTATTTTTTGATGCCAAAAACTTACATTCTGACTAACATCAAAATCATCAAATAAAACACGTCCAGATTCTGGTGTTATCAAACCTAGAATCATATCAATTAAAGTTGTTTTCCCTGCCCCTGAACGACCTACAAATGCAGCTGTTGAATGTTTAGGTATTACAAGAGAAAAGTCATTAAACACTTGCTTTTTACCATCATAAGAGAAGCTTACATTCTCAAAAGAAATTTTGTCTTTAAACTGGCTTGCAGCCTTTAAATTTTCTTTCTTTTCAATTGTAGGGTTGCAGTTATGGGCATTTTTCAGCTCATCATACAATGTATCAAATGATATCTGGCTCGCAATCATTGCGTTATTAAGACTGATAACTTTATTAACTGAAGGGAGCAGCTTAAAAAAAGCTAGTGCAAAAATAATCAACGTAGGAATGATATCTTTTAGGTTTAACTTGAGCAATTCGGCGACCACTACCACCCCGATAAGTCCTGAGATAAAAATCACTTCAAATATAAGCTTTGGCACCACTTGCATTTTACTTACAAGCACGGCCACTTCTTGATACTTCTTTGAGTAAGTATTAAATAATTCAATAAAGTAACTTTCAACCTGTAAAATTTTAATTTCTTTTAATGCTCCAATACCTTCGCTAATTGTTTTATACATTTTAACTATTGCAAAATTCTGCTCTTTTCCGACTTCTTTTAGTCTTCTTTTAAAGAAAGCAATCATGATAGCGCCAACCAAACATAAGAGCGTACAAAGGATTATCATTATTTTCGGGTTAATGATAAAAAGCAAAATAGCAATTGCAATAATGATGACTAATTCAGACAAGATAAACAATAATGACTGTAAAAAAACTAATGCAAAATTAGCAACTTGACCTGTTGAATTATGAATTAAAGATGCAGTATTTTTTTCAATAAAGGTGCTGTAGTCCATATGAATATACAAGCTAAATACTTTTCTGGATACGTTTGCACGTATTTTATGTAACTCAGTTAGCTGAAATTTATTTAAGCAGTAATGCAATATGTTTTTGATTATATATAAGCCAATAATACCCAACCCAAATACAATAATTATTTGATTCTCATCTAATGTGGAAAATTCTTGTATCTTCACTACATATGCAGTTTTACTAGATGCATGTATGTCTAAAACCAGCTTCATAAATGGCAATACGATGGCTATACTCAACACTTCAAAAAGAGCGATTACAAGCACGCCAGAAAATAAAAAAAAGCTTCTTTTTTTATACTCTTCACCGATTATTGTATATATTTTATTTATACTTAGTTTCATTTCTGCTATACATTAAAATTCCAACCCCTTTAAAGGGGTTATTTACCAATCATTGTTTAGGAATCTTCCTAAGTGCTGAAATTCGACTAATGACACCTAAAATAGAAAGCGTAGTCAGATAGAAAAAACTACATGCAGCCAATTTTTGATTGAAAGGCATCATCAAAAATAACAAAAGAGTGTGTCCATTAATAGTTGTTAATGCTATATAAACAATCCTTAAAAACTTTAAAATAAAATCATTAGAAATTAATGTTTTAACCAATTTAAATATACCTTTACTTGGGGTAGCAGCACTTTTAAATTGTTGTTCTTGAGATTTGTTTTTCTTTCTTTCTAACAATTTAGTTATATTACTAAGCTCATGATTTAGTAGCATGAAATACATAAAGAAAAAACAAGCTGTCATAGACGACAGCCAGATTAATAAACTATTATAATAAACACCTGTGGCAAGCATAATGATAAATATTTTAAATATATCACTCATATGATCATACCGAAAAGCAGTTTTAGATATATTGTTAGACATTCTTGCTACAGTGCCATCGCAAAAATCCAACAATATCGACCCTGACCAGAAAACCAAAAACCAGATTTCATGATAGCCGAGTATAAGAAAAGTTGCTGCCAGTATTGCAGAAAAAGTTGATAAGGTGGTTATTTGGTTCGGGCTAAATCCCAGTCTATACAATACAAAAGAAAATGGATAAGAAAATCTATACATAAGCAAAAGCAATACGTTAGCTCCAATTGCTTTATGGTTAGCGTACTTGTCAGAAAAGAAACCACTAATTAAATCAGCCATTAAACAATAGCCTCTTCGATTTTTAAAAGTCGATTTTTTGTCGGTGTAGAATGTAAATCGCTTACGGTATCCACCTCTACCCAGCCAGCTTTCACAGGTACCGATTGCACTGAATAGTTCGCATTAATCATCGCCTGCAACAGGTCCGTCATATAAGCGTTTTCTACAGGTTTACCAAGTAAACCTTCTGCATCGTGTGCTTTTTGGAATACGGATTTTAATCCATTAACTCCTTCTTGAGTCACTTTAATTAAGCCCATGTATTGACCTTCAATCTCGCCCAAAGACTTGGGTTTATTTCCAATCTCGTAAATGCGTCCATCTGGGTGCATCTTCAATGTTTCAGCATCATCAAGAGGCTCTTCATTTCTTGCTCTCCAATACGATTCCCATTCCAAGTCGATTGCAACGGCAATATCTGCATCAGAGGCCAATAAAGACTGTAGTACTTCCTGAGAATAAACAATATCTCCATAAGAGATAATGACATCGCCTTCAAGTTCACCTTCAGCACAAAACAAGGTCCAAACCATATTGGTCTCTGCGTACCTTGGGTTAATTTTCAGATCAATACCATCACGTTGCAACATTTCAGCCTTGTAGCCGCCAATAATAACTATTGAAGTGACTCCTGAACTTGATAACACTGACAGTTGACGGTCTAGTAAGCTTTTATTATCAACTTCAACCAAACATTTCGGTTTTTCCAACGTGTAAGGCCGCAGGCGTGTACCTTCTCCAGCGGCAAGAATAATTGCTTTGATATTTTTATTGTTTTCCATTAAATAACCTTTTAACTCTCATTGTGTCCTCTATGCAGATTTTTTGTTCGCGCTCAGGATGCCACATCCAGCCCTCCCAAGGCAAAGTTTGATGACACATAGCCTCTATGTCCCCATTTTCTGCCGTGGCAGAGACCTTAAACTGTTTGGGGCAATGTTGTATATTCCAGTCATGGTAACTATTTACAGATACAGGCCAGTCACCAACACCTCCATGAGCCGTCAATTGATGCCGCGTTCTAACATGCCCGCCAACTTCTCTTAACTGCGCGCCAGCCCATACCGCCATCATTTGCATTCCTCTACAGATGCCCAAGGTTGGAATGTTATTAGCTTCTGCCCACGCTAATAGATAACATTCAGTCGCATCGCGTTGAGGAAAATCACCTATATTATTCCCTCCCGAGAGGAGCAAAGCACCAAGCGACTGAGTTTGCAACCAATGCTCTAAAACTATTGCGCCCTGCTCTTGGTTAGAACAGCCGGTATCGAACAATACATTTGGAACTACAACTGGTAAGAACCCTGCTTGTATGATCCACTTTAACAACCTCTGATCCACAGCATCACGAAACTCATCACGACCTTTTATATCATCTATGCGCTGAGTAATACCGACACTAATTTTTAATTGAGAGTTGATAATCAGACTTTGCGTGCGATAATAACGTAAATATTACAAAATTGATCGGGCAAAACCTTCATCAATAAATTTTGGAGCATCTGTCCAAACCAAGATAGACGATAGCCTTCCATGCGCGCTCTATTTTCGTCAAATACCTTATGCTTTGTAGATCTAAAAATAGAGAATTTATATAGTATTGGCATATTTTCTACTGGTCCAATAAAGTTAATATCAAAACCAGCACGAATGAACAACTGTTCGTATTCATTGCGAGTTAAGTTCATTTTGTGAAAAGACCCAACCTCTGCCCCTTGTTTATTTTTTGATTTTCTATTAGCCAACCAATCCGTAAGTTTCGTCTGTATATTGTCCGCTCTAAAAGACGCACAGACTAATCCATTCTGTTCTAATACTCTATGTGTCTCTTGAATAGCTTTATCTAAGCCATGCTCAAGGTTGTGATAAAGCCCAAAAGCTAAAACATACTTAAACGATTGATCGGAAAACCTCAGTTTAGTTATATCTCCTACTTCTGCTTGCAATGACGGATCAATTTTCTTGAGCTTGCTGATGGCAACATCAATAAAATCGAAGCCTAAAATATTGTAACCCCGGTTATGGTAATAACGTAAAACACGCCCAGCACCACAGCCTGCTTCAAGAATTTTTCCAGCATCATCTTTCACAGTCATCTGCGCGTATTTGAGTGGATATACATTCAAGTTTTCCATAGGAGCATCAGCGGGGATATCGTCCCAACGCTTTGTCCAATAATCTTTATTATTTGCATTTCGATAAGTAATTCTCATCAAGTACTTTCCTTCCTCTGCCTTTTACAGGCCCTGTGATTTAAGCCAAAGTGATATTTCTTTAGCAACCAAAGAGTTTCCTCTAACTGATAAGTGCCCTCCATATTGATCATTAATATAAAGTTTCTCAAAATCAGCCTTAATAAACTCATTTGTAAGATCAATTACGGGCAAGCTTTTCGCTAATCCATTAAAGTACTCTTGGTATGGAGCAACACTACTTTCGCCTAGCATAATGTCTAGTAATTGAGGCATAACAACAATTAATGGAGTATGCCCCCGTTGAATAGCTTCATCTCTAAAACTCAACAAAATGGCGTTCAAAAGTTGTTTCGATTTATCTTCTTTGTATAATTCATGCGCATCTTGAAGGTTTCTTTTCATTACCAGTTTGAATGGTAGGTTTTCTATCTTAGCGCTTGAAATGCCTAAAACACGACATGCTCCTCTAATGGCCACTGCTGAAATTAGCAAGCTTTGCTTTATCGGGTTTCGCATTAAGCTAAAGAGATACGGAAAACGAAATTGCTGTGAACGAAATTTCTTCTTATAAAACCCATCTTTTTTTTGAATTTCAGGAAGTTTTTCGCGATAAGCCAAATAATCCTCATTACCACGTATAAGGTTGTTTAACAAAATTAGATTGTCATTTGAGTTGAGCATGAATCGTGGCTTAAACGCAAATGTATTTCCAAACTCTAGATAATGTTTCCAATAAGATTGTATTCTGCAAATAGTTTCTGGCACAAACGCCATGACGACAACTTGCACCGTTTCTGGCAAGCTCATACTCTTGTAGCGTAATAGCGCTTGATCAACCCCGTAATTGCCAACTCCAAAATTCATTACACCGAAACTTTTTTGTTGTGCTAGTTGACTTTCCCATGTTTCATCATCCTCTACTTGACGACAAAAAGCGTAAGAGTCTCCAAAAGCAGCCATAACTGGAGATGACTTTTCTAAGGAATTGCTACGGGAGCCTGATGAGTCTATATTAAAAGTGATTTTACCATTTTGTCCATTTTCTGTACCGCTTGAATTAGGTCGCCTGACCCATCCTAAATGTGGGTCAAAACTGTATTCTAAGAATTTATGAAGTGCTTGAGAATCAAATGCTGGCAACTCATCCGCCTCAGTTATCAACCAAGGAAAGCTGCGTCGCTGTATAAACACGACGGCATATAACCCAACTTCAAGAAGAATGATAAATACTATGGTTAATGCAAGAAAAATCATGCTTTTTCTAGAGTCTCTCTCACCACATTAAGGTTCATTATTTGATCTATAAATTCACTGAATTCAACTCGGTCAACATCATTCTCTATAACCAACTCTGGGTTCTGAGGTTCAGGAAATGGGATGTCCACACCAACCACATTTACAATTTCACCCTTAATTGCCCTTGCATATAAGTTTTTAATGTCTCGTCTAGCCAGAGTCTCCATAGAGGATTTTATATACACTTCTGAGTAATGATTAATATTCTCTCTATTCCAGAGCCGCCATTCAGGAAAGATTGAAAGCACTGCCGCAACTACATGTATATCTTGATCAGCGAGATACTTTGTTAAAACCGACAACCTTTCAGCATTACGCTTTCGACCTTCTATAGTGTGGTCTACGTCATTTCCAAAAAGGTCCCTGATTAAATCACCATCCAACATAACTACCTTTCTCTTTAATTGGCGAATCCTATTGACAACCTCATTGGCCAAAGTGGTTTTTCCCGTGCCAGATAAACCAATAATCCAAATAACCATAAATATACTTCCCTCCTAATGTAGTGCCTTAATAAGACCAGCTGCACAATCTAGTAACAATTGATTTGAATTACAGAACAACTCATACCTTTGTTCACCACAGCCGATTGCTGCGGGAATACCAAACTCTGCGCACCTAATAGCCATATGTGAATTAGCACCACCATATTTTGTGATAAGTCCAGCGATTTCTTGGGAAAATATCCAATCAAAACCTGGGTCAGCATTTTCAATAACCACAATCATACCTTTTAAAGGTGGCGCTGAGATATCAGGCCCAAGATTAATGCATGGCCCTGTCACTTTTTTATGTGTGATAAAGTTTGGGTGGCTAACTTGAAAAGGCACAACATGCACCCCCGCCTCATCAAACAAGACTTGGGGAAGTCGGATAGCAACACCTAGTGCATGCCGTTCAGCCTGCTCTTCTGAAATTTCACGTAATCTTTTCTCTACAACTTTTTCGTGACTAGAGGTAACTGTATCCAGAATATTATCGAGCGGGATATGTGACAATTCATCACGACTTAAGTTGTTCTGCTCCCCAAAAGCTGCAATCACTTCTAAGAGGTCACTTACTGTGCGCGTAAAAATAAATTTTGCATATTCACGACTAGCTGTAGCTGCTTGGATATATTGTAGGAGTTTTTGGCTATCTATATCATTAAAGCCTTCCTGCACTAACATGGTATCAATTTTCTGCAGTTGTGCGCTAGTCAACGTAAAGTCAACATGTTCATTTCCATACTTAAGGTTGCCACTATTATGACCAAATTCAGCCATCTGGTCATACCTTTGTGACAAAATGTCATATGTACCTGGTCGTAAGTGCCCATATTGAGTCATGAACGCTTCATGCGATAAATTGCCCGTCTGCAGGTTGTGCATATCACTGACCAAGTCACTGGCAACAGTATGAACCCCTGACTGTATCTGGTGAATATCTTGCATAGACAATATCCCGCGAGTATTGAGTGACAATAAAATGGTTTTTGCGATAAAGCCGTGTCTAGCTAAAATCGAAAACGGAATAGTCCCTAAATGAACGCAATCCTCAACCATTGTAAATATTGCAGAAACATCGCCTGCAACAGGTTCGCCATTCATTATATTTTGCTTATGTGACAAAGCCTCAATTTTGGACAGTGCACCATCAATACAAAACTCACCTGAGTTAGAAAGAAACTTATGTGTCTGCAAGCGTAACAATTCTTTGAATTTATTTTTTTCAGCTAAGCCCAAAGCATTGCCCACTAACAGCTCCATTTTAGTGTCAATATCAAAGCTATATGTGGTTATTGCCACATCAAATTCTATTTTATCGTGTAGTTCTGGGTTATCTTTCAACTGTATAACCCATTTATCAACTAACTTTTCTCCAATTTCAGAAGGTAGGTTACTTGGTAAATAAGAATGAAAGCTTAACCTAGCATCAATAAAGGGCTGCCCAGCAAGAGAGACCATTAAGTTCTGACCTTCAGGTACGGCATACCCCATCTTTTTTCTTGCGATGCGCCATGCATGATCGGTAATTAATGTTTTATACAACGAGAACGCTAAAGCTCTAGGTGCACGGCCAATCATTTCTGCTGGATTCCAATCCGGCATTTGCCCTAAAACGGTAGTGGCTCCATAAGTATTTGCCATAGGTTTCATACGCTGTTTAACAAAGGATTGAATACCACGTAACGTTTTATCAATTCTTTTTGATACAGTTCTATTCCAGTTTGGCTGTGTCGTAATTGATCGAACTTGCAGTAAGTAAGGTGTGAAATCAGCCCCCAGTGCAAACTCAACATCAAGGAACTGACTTTCCATGACTTTTTCAAGCTCTTGTATCGCCGCCATCAAATGCTGGAAACGCTCAGAGCGAAGGGAATTTAATGCACTACGATGAATATATAAGGTGCGGTTAGAATACTCACCACCACCTGATGTAACAGTATCAGTTAAACCCGACACATCATCGTAATTAATCACATAGTATGGTGCGCCAGTATTCAAATCATGGGTGAAAATCACACCACTCATACTAGTATTGAGTACCATTTCTTGAACAATAACCTCATCCCTACCTGTAAGTACACCGTTACGGTTATAACTTGTAATTACTGTTGAAATTGCTTGTTGTATAGCTTCATGATCTGTAGAGGGTACATTCAGTACAGAATCATATTCCCCTGCAAGCGTGTGTTGCGAACCGTCTTCATCAGAAGCTGAGGAGCGTACAACTATGATTTTTTCACAAAAAAACTCTTGTACCTCAGATATTATCTGGTCAGGAGACGTCATGTAAGTTGCTGTGTCAAAAAATAATAATTTTGGCACTCTAAATATTGAAATTTTCGATTCAAGACCTTTGAGCACCCTTGCTTTAGAGCTACCCTTTTTCAACGTTTACCCTTCGATAAAACAAACACAGTAATTTTGGAAATAACCTTGAATACTTGCCTTATATAAACAGTCAGTAAATCGCCAAAATGCACGAATAGCTCCCGCCACAATATTAATGACATTCTAAATCTAGACATTTCAGAATCTAAGCCCAAGTGTTTAGATATAATTACATATTGCTCTTGAGTTACTTCGTCATGGTTAGTTGATAATAGTTCTCTAAATTTCATTAATTCATTGATATCTTCGTCATCGCCATAATTGCTGAGAGATAAATCCCCATCTTTTACGAAAGAAGATCCTTTATGTTTATATTGAGGATAAGGCCCATAAAGAAAAAATGGTATTCCTGCTTCCATTAAATAATACGTATGAGACCCAATATTTGATGATGATGAAAACTGAAATTGATATGCTAGCGAGTAAAACCTATCTACAAATAATTGAGAATTTGTTGTTCCCGCAGTGACCAAAGGCAGCCGATATTTCCTAAACTTCTTATGAAGTTCTTTATTAATATCATGAAATGAAAGGCAAATCACAATCGGTTGATACTTTTCTGGCAATGCCTTTAAATCATTTATATATTTATCTAAGTCATCATAAACAGGAGTGGTAGTGGTATTTGAGTGCGCATAAAAGACTAAGGTTCCTGCTCTCGCATTTGGAAGTTCCGGAAAGTATTTCTTCCTATAATTAACCCAAGGATGTGACACGTGATAAGCACGTTTACGATGGACTTTTCGCATTACATTGCATTTTTTTTTATTCCAGGTAAAGAAACTTTTGAATCTGCTCTCTATTTCATTAGGCCAACACCTAGCCCCCCAATGAACACCATGGTCAGAAGAAAGGTATAGTGGTAGAAACTTGGGGAAATATGCCCACTTTCTAAAAGCTTTACCAAAACTTGAGTTTTCTGACTCCCAAGCTGCCCAAGGGACAATAGTCGACTCAAATCTAGTTTGTAATTTACTAAGCGCTTCTAACTTTTCATCGGAATACCCAATGCATACTTGCTCACTTGCATTATTTTTGGAGCTACTATTAGTCATTACTTCTTTCTCTACCTGCCTAGTTCAATTTATTTTGAACTATATAATATTCTTTACATGGTCATCATTAACTTTTACATACTCATCTTTTCTACCAATATCAATCCAATAATCAACCATTTTATAGCAAAAAGGGAAAACACCCTTTTCTATAAGTTCACTAAAAAGTGATGGTAAATCATAATATTGATTTTTAGGGATAACATTCAGTAAGTTAGGATTAAGGACATATACTCCTGTATTGATATTAAATTTCATTTTTGGTTTTTCACTTACACCTAGAATCTTGTCCACATTTGTTTCTATAACGCCATAAGGAATGACATGTTCATATTCACGAACACACATAGTTGCTTCGGAATCTTTAGCTTTATGAAAACTTAGTAATTCATCAAAATCTATATCCGTAAGAACATCCCCATTAGTCACTATAATGGGCTCATTAATTACTTCATCAATTAAAGAAAGAGCCCCTCCCGTTCCTAACCTTTTATTTTCTTCAAGGTAGGTTATGTCCACCCCCCATTTGCGGCCTTCTTTAAAATACTCTTTAATAATTTCTTTTCTATGATTTACTGCCAAATAGAATCTATTGAAACCAAACTCAATAAACTTTTCAATGATGATTTCAAGGATCGGCTTTTCTCCTACATGCAACATAGGCTTAGGGACATCCTTCGTTAACTCACCCAGCCTAGCACCTAAACCCCCAACCATAATTACAACAACATTGGGCTTTTTATTAAACTCAATTTCATCCAATGTGAATAAAGCAATAAATTTATTTTCATCATCTACTAAAGGCAGCTGCCTTCGTTTTATACCTTTAAGATATTGTATGCGCTGCATTTTTGAAGACTTAACACTAAGTGTAAAGGCATCTCTATTTACAATGTGCTCTAAATCTAACTCTTTATTTAATATGGCTTTTCTAATATCACCATCCGTTATAAGACCAATAAATTTTTCATTATCATCTACAACTGGCAAAACACCATTTCCATTCTGATCCAATAGCTTAATAGCCAGTTCAAAACTCGCATTACTATTTAATACTAGCCTATTATTTTGCACACTCGTTCCTAAATAAATACTCCGCATACTCAAAATCATCAGCACAATCCACGTCTACAGACCTGTTCTTTGGCATCACATATCCGTAGGATTTATTACTGTAATACTTTTTATTCTTTATCAGATTATAATCAAAAACGAATATAGCACCATTTGGAAAGTAGCTTACCTTGTTGTTTTGTCGATTTTGCAAAGTCTCATCAAAAATATTCTCAAATTGCAGATCATCATCCAGAAATTTGTGCCAGCTTATTGGATGGCTTTCCATTGTGTAGCTAACAACAGAGTCTGCATTTTTTTCATTAAATAGAAAAATTGCCCCATCAATATCTTCACTCCTGCGAAGTGGTGATGTAGGCTGCAATATGACAAACTCGTTTATTTCATACCCGCACTCTTTATTTAACCTGTTTATTGTGTAGATATAATTATCTATAGCTAAAGCTTCATCAGAGGCTAACGCTTCCGGTCTTAAAAATGGACAGATAGCTCCATATGAAATGGCAATATCAGCAACATTCTGATCATCTGTAGAAATAATAATGTCAGAAATAAATTTAGATCTTTTTGCCGCTTCAATTGTGTAGGCAATCATTGGCTTGCCACAAAACTCTTTTATATTTTTGCCTGGCAAACCTTTTGACCCACCTCTCGCAGGAATAATTGCTATCATTTATACAAGATCTTCTTTCTTTAAAATATGATCAAACGACAAATCTTTGTTTATAGTTCTACCAATTAAATATTCGGTCATTTCTGGCGGAAATTCTCCCCCAGGCCTTTTATAATCAATCTCATTTACGCCAAGCACTTCACCTTTCTTCATATCTCGTGCGAGAACAACACTTCTTCTAAACTCTCTCTTTTTCTCTTCTGACTCTGTAGCCGTTATTCTAAAAGAGCCCAAAGCCTCTGATATCCTTTTTGAATTCTCAACAATCTCCATCATTTCATCTTTTGTGGCAGAAACTTTATGATCCCAACCGTCCATATTTTTATCCAACGTAAAGTGTTTTTCTATCACACAAACACCTAAAGCAACTGATGCTAAAGGAATTGCTGTGCCTATAGTATGATCTGAAAAACCAATTGGGTATTCTGGATATGTCACCATTAATGTTTTAATATTATTAAGGTTTACATCGGTATCTACAGGTGGATATGTTGACACACAATGCAAAATTACTATTTGCGTATTCCCAGCATTTTCAATCACCTCAACAGCCTTATCAATTTCATACAGCTCACTTAAGCCTGTAGAAATAATTATAGGCTTTCCTTTTTTAGCTAAATATTCTAAAAATGGGTAATTATTGAGATCCATTGAGGCAACTTTTATATATGGCGTGTCCATTTTATCGACCAAGAAGTCTGCCTCAGCTTTACTAAATGGTGTTGAAGTGCAGTCAATTCCGACTTCATCAGCGAATTTTTTCATTTCAAGAAGTTCATCCTCTGAAATAGAATATGTCTCAACTATCTCTTCAAGAGTGAAATCTGTTCTATCCCTATAATCATCTGCAATAAAATAGTTATCTTGATATTTTTTTTTCGCAAAAATACTACCTTTTGTCCAACTTTGGAATTTCACACAATCAGCACCAGCAGCCTTTGCTGCAACAATTAATTGCTTAGCCAATGCCATTTTCCCATTATGATTTGAACCAAGTTCAGCAATAATATAAGGCTTACAATAATTAGATACATTTTTAGTTTTAGTTATTTGAATTTTCATATGGGGTTTCCTTTTCTTCAGTTTTAACCGTTAAGTCTTCCCACCATAGTGGATTTTCCACATGCGTATTTAACTCCTCAAGTTTTGCATGCTCTTCAAACTCATGTTTCAGTTTAAGGTTGTTTTCATAGAGCGCTATAAACGACTCATCTTCTTTTTTCAATAGGTGATAGTGCTTACTCTTAACTAATATACTCTTTAGAATAGCTTCTTTAGTTGCTAAACCTAGTCCCATACCAATTGCATTGTTTCCGTATTGCCTATAATAAGTTATTGTTTTATTTGTAAACAATGCTTTTTTATTTTTCAATAACAAAATAGTATATAAATACCAATCAACAGCAACCATGTCTTTGTCAAAAGAAATATCACCCAAAATCATGACATTTATAGCAGTATTTGACAGCCCAAATATATTTTTATTTTTAATGAATTCAAGCGTTACCTGTGTATTCCCAACAACTCTATTAGAAATATATTTTCTATGAAAAATGCCATTCGCGTCACTAAATAGTGTGAGATCATTAACAACAATATCGGTATTAGCTAATAATTCGACTGAAATTCGGACTCTATTCTTATCAAAATAATCATCGCTATCTCCAAAAATCAAAATATCGTAATCATTTTCTTTAACAAAATTTATACCGAATTCCCTATTCTTTGCAACCGTATCAGAATGTTGTAATTCAATAATATTTAAATTGCTGAACTCGACCATAACTTCTCTAAAGTTTACATAGCCATCATTGACAACAACAACATCAAAATTTGTATATGTTTGTTCGTTGAGAGACTTGAAGAAGTCATCTAAATAGGAACTTTTCATAGGGAAAACAGTTGTTAAAAATGCAATTTTTTTATTCACTGCAAGGTGCTCCCAGCTTTTATAAAAGCCTCTTCCTTAGATGCAATATACTCTCTACTTGTTGCATTACTTCCAAAAAATGTCCCTCGTTTAATTTCTGTTCCTCCATTAATGGTTGCAGCTGTGGAAATATGACAATGATCACCAATCACAGCATCATGCTCGACCAGTGCTTTAGAATTGATAATGCAGTTTTTTCCAATACGAGCATTTGCATTTATTAAAGCATCATGCATAACAATCGAACCAGCCTCTATCACGGCATGTTTTGAAACATATGCCCGCGGTGAAATAATCGTAGCAATTTTTGCTTCATATTGTAAGAGTTTACTATATAACCCTTGTCTAACATGAGAGCTTCTTACTTGCCCAACAGTAACTAAAAATTCACACCCTTCGTTTACCCATCTTTCAATCTGCTCATCTGTTCCAACGATGTCATACCCTAATACTTTCTGACCAACATTCTCCTGCCTATCAAGGATACCAACAATCTCATGTAAGCCTGATTGCTCAATAACATCAATACATGACTTACAGTGCCCACCACCACCAATCAAAATCAACTTATTCACAACCTTACTCCGCTTGGAATATTGGCCAAACGCGCTTCAAGCCAAAGAGAATTTGATAAATCCGCGCATTGGCAGTTTTGAAACATTTTCAGCTTACTCATTAATTTCCAAATTGGACGAGTCATAATGCCTGCATCGTTAGTGCTTTTTAAAAAGTCATCTCTATCATTTTGATTGTTAAATGCAATCGTATTTAACCAGTAATTAGACTGGGAATCAGCAGGCTCTGTAATAAAGTCTATTTCATTAATCTCAAAAAACTTTTGATACAATGATGCTGTTTCTTTTTTATTACGAAGAATAGTGCTTAGCTTTTCCATTTGAGCACACCCCAAAGCCGCATTAATGTTTGGAAGGCGGTAATTGTATCCTATTTCATCATGTACAAACTCATAGGCATGAGGCACTTTAGCTGTAGTGGTTATATGTTTGGCTTTTTTAGCCAAAACAGCATCATCCGTAACAATCATGCCACCACCTCCGGTTGTAATTGTTTTATTCCCATTAAAACTGAATGCTCCAACTTTGCCAAATGTGCCAGTGTGTTGGCCCTTGTAATAACTCCCTAGGCTTTCTGCAGCATCTTCTACTAATGGAATGTTATATTCTGCGCATATGTCAGTAATTTTTTGTATCCGGCAAGGGCGCCCATAAGTATGCATTGGTAGCACTGAGGAGATTCTAGCTCCTGTTCTTTTGTTGTAACACTCATTGCCGCGCTGCTCAGTTTTCTCTTTAAGAAACATTAGCAAACTATTCGGGCTTAAACCCATTGTATCTCTGTCTACGTCAACAAAAACTGGTTTTGCACCACAATAGCTAATCGCATTACACGTTGCTATAAATGAAAGTGGTTGCGTGATCACTTCACTGCTTTCATCCACACCAGCAAGTTTTAATGCTATATGGAGTGCTGCTGTACCATTTACAGTCGCAATAGCATATTTCGCACCAGTATATTCCGCTAGCATATCCTCAAACTGATCAACAAACTTCCCAACTGATGACACGAATGTTGAGTCTATACACTCATTGAGATATTTTTTTTCATTCCCTAAAAACACTGGCTCATGCAATGCTAAAAAGCCATCTGTTTCATAGATGTCACGGATAAAACTAATTACATCATCAAACATAATACCCACCTCATATTACACATTAAGATCATGCTCCGAAATTAATTTTGTTAAGACATTCATTTGTAGGATGCATAAAGTCATAAAATTCAATATTTTCACACCCCAATATATTAGGCATAAATGAACCATGATATTTTAAACTATTTTCCTTCGCGAATTTCTTAACAACTTGATCTATTAACGCAATCGTTTTAACAGGTTCCGACTGCCTTATCTTAAATATATTTGAATGATATGGAATCATAACCAATTCCACTTCAACATCATTTTTTTGATATAAACCAATAATTTTTTTAAAATATTTTATGGCAATTGGATCGTATGGGATACCATTTATTTTATAGCTCCCCTCACCCAGCCTTACCCTTTTGTTCTTTTGCTGTTCAATCCATTTTCTTGCATAGACATGTGAGCCATCAGCTAATATGACCGCTTCAACATACCCCGTCACATATGAAAAACCTCGCTTAGGGTACTGTATTTCTTTCATGAAACTAGAGTTAGCACCGTCTCCCTTAATGAGACGTCTAATACTTTGATAGAAGTACTTTCCATTAAATAAATTTTTAAATGTTTTCTGTGAGTATGCAGAGTTTTCAATTGAAATTTCATCACCTAAAAGAACATTCATCTTTCCATACAAATGCTCATATGCTCCGTACCTTGAATCCATACCAAACTTTAACGTCCATGGATCAATACCAATATAAACGCGTTTGGGTCGTTTTGAATTATTTAGCACCAAATATGAAAATATAGATATATCTTCAATTCCACCACCACTTACACCCAAGTTAACAAGGCTATTACATTGCTCCTTAATGCCCCCTGTATTCCTGATGATTGATATTTGCATAACCCGGCTAGAACCCAAGACCACGCAGTCAAAATCTCCCGCGGCCTTTGCCAGCGCCACCTTAACCAATCGCTCATTCCATCCCGTTTGGATTACACCATTGTCTGAACGAAGCAATTTACTTGCAAGATCATTTGACATATTTTCTGAAATAACTTTTTTAAAATATATCTCACCAGGGTCAACGAAAATATTTATTCCAGCAATGCATAACATTAAGGCCATAAAAAGAAGTGATGATAGTTTTAAATATTTTTTATACACACTCTTTCCTAAAAATTAAAATACAAAAATTCACTTTCTTCTGACATCATTAAAACAGAGGCCACAAATAAGCAAACCATATAAAAGGCCTTATAAATGTTAGGTTTAAACTCAACTCCATGCGCAGCACTATTCTTGGTAAATAAAACCATAAAAAAGCCAAGTAAAAGCCAATTTAAAACAGCCATTCCACCACCAATGCTAGTTGTAACTTCCCCATAGGATATAAAATCAAATGAAGATAAAGCTCCCATATATTTTTCGTGCTTTTCTGCAATGATTATTCCATTAATTCCAACCATCCCTTTAAGCACTTTAATGGAATCGTTCCATTCTTTTGCTCTAAAAAACACCCATGCAATATTTATAAAGTTAAAAGTAATAAACCAAGACAACCAAGTCCAAACTTGTATCCCTAATTTACTCCATAGCCTATATAGAACTAATGCCACCCCATGTAAAGTACCCCAAAAAATAAATGTCCAGCCCGCACCATGCCATATTCCACCAAGAACAAAAGTTGCCATTACGTTTGTATATACTCGAAAATTTCCTAATTGACTTCCTCCAAGTGGAATATATATATAATCCCGAAGAAACCTACTTAATGTAATGTGCCACCGTCTCCAAAAGTCTTGTATGCTGGTCGCTTTATAAGGGCTATTAAAATTTATCGGTAGCTTTATATTAAATAATAAAGCTGCACCAATAGCCATATCGGTATAACCACTAAAATCAAAGTAGAGTTGAAATGTGTATGAAAGGCTAGTTGCCCAAGCCTCAAAAAAGTTTAATGAAATTGCTGTGTCAAACCCAGCATTAGCCCACCCTGAGAATGAATCAGCAATAACTACTTTTTTAAATAGTCCAATAGCAAAAATAAACAGTCCTAGAGATATGTTTTTATAATTTATTACCTTTGCTCTAGAGTTAGAAAACTGTGGCATCATCTCTTTATGATGCACAATAGGCCCTGCTATCAATTGAGGAAAAAAAGTAACGAAGTTAGCATAGTTTAAAAAATCATACTCCTTTGTTTCCTGCCTATAACTATCTACTAAGTAGGCTATTTGCTGAAAGGTGAAAAATGAAATTGCTAACGGAAGTGCAAGGTTTAACAATGAATGATTAGTACCAAGGACAAAATTAGTATTTTCAATTAAAAAATCACTGTATTTAAAGTATCCGAGCAGTCCAAGATTAAAAATAACGCCAATAGTTAAAATGCTTTTTCTTGAAAGCCGCTTACAACCCTTAGGGCTATTGCCCACGTGCTCGTTCTTAGTCAGGATATTGCCAACAACATAATTAAACAGCACTGAGGATAAGATTAGAGGTAAATATGCAATATTCCACCAACTATAAAAAAACAAGCTGCTAAAGACTAAAAAACCTTTACTTGCTTCAGTTAATTTTTTTTTATTTAGGTAAAAGTAAACCCAAAAGGTAATGGGCAAAAAAGCAAAAATAAATACTACAGAGTTAAAAAGCATTACATCTTGCTATCAAGGTACTTACCTGTTTCTTTATGTGAGAAGCTAGGTATCATGTGGAAAAATAAATGCATAATTTGATCTTTTTTCCAACTTTTTTGCGTTTTAAGTTCAGCAATTTTTGCTTCGAAAAAATTTAAATTAGCATCATCAAATATCGGCGAGTTTTTAATTATGCCTATATTATTAAATCTATCTAAATCAAGAGTCTCTAACTCTGTATAAAACTCTTCAAAATCTTTTTCGCCTGTAGTATCACTATTGGTGAACAAACAAGGCCATTTTCCGCTTGCTGGAAGTGTGCCTACTAACCGCCTTGCTTCATCTTCGGAAGAACAAAGATAAGGTTCGTAACCCAGTTGCTCTAAATATTTAACAGCAATATCAGAAAATGAAATTAAATGCATTTTCCGACTTAGTTTAGGAAAAAATATATCTCTATTCTCACCCATAAGGCAGCTCATTAAGCACAACTCACCAGATTCTTGCGGCGTTACAAAATAGCGCTTAATGTCTTGCGGTGCTACGATGGGTTGCTTTTTTTGAATCCGTTGATTAAACCCGTGCAATAATGAGCCATCAGAGAACGCAACATTTGCAAATCTAGCAGTTGAAATTGGCAGCTCCAAACTTCTACGCATTAGAAACATTTCCATAATGCGCTTAGATGCTCCCATCATATTAACTGGGTTTGCTGCTTTGTCCGTAGAAACACAAAAGTACTTTTTCACCTTACCGCTACTAATAGACTGTTTTATTGTTTTTTCTGTATTAAAAACATTAACATCAACCATGCGCATTAATGTAAAAGGATCCTTTTCACTACGAACATGCTTTAATGCAGATAAATTCAAAACATAATCGTACTGTCCATCAGAGTTGATGAATGCATCATACTCAATAGATCCAATGTCCAAGGCAAAGGTTTTAAACTCCCCATCAATATAGCCACATGAGCTACGTAGGTCTCTAACAAGCTCGACCATGTTGTTTTCACTAATATCGACAGCATGTAGCTTTGAGGGATTCCGTTTAAATATCTCTTTCACAACCGCTTGCCCAATAGTACCAGCAGCACCTAACACTAAAAATGATGAGTTCTTAACTATCTTTTGCAGCGCTTTTTTATTGTCTGCTACATCAGCACAAAAAAGCCCGTCACTACGTCCTATTAGATTAAGTATTGACTGCATTGTGGTAATTACTCGTGATAATCCATAGTTTGGAAACCGTGCTCTTTAACTAGTTCATCACGTTGCGCAGATTTGTAATCCTCACACACCATTTCTGACACAAGTTCATTAAAACTAATCTTAGGGGTCCAGCCGAGCTTTTGTTTGGCTTTACTTGGGTCTCCAAGCAAAGTTTCCACTTCTGTTGGTCTAAAATAACGTGAATCGACTTGAACAATACACCTACCATCTGCGGTGTACCCTTTTTCATCTACACCACTACCTTGCCATTTGATGCTTATACCTAACTCTTTAGCAGATGCATTAACAAAATCTCGCACACTATATTGCTTACCTGTTGCAATGACGAAGTCTTCTGCAATATCTTGCTGCAACATTAACCATTGCATTTCCACATAATCTTTGGCATGCCCCCAGTCCCTTAATGCATCAAGGTTACCTAAATACAAGCACTCTTGCAGACCAAGCTTAATACGAGCAATAGCTCGCGTTATCTTTCTTGTCACAAAGGTTTCACCTCGGACTGGGCTCTCGTGGTTAAACAAAATGCCATTACAAGCATACATACCATAAGCTTCACGGTAATTCACCGTTATCCAGTAAGCATAAAGCTTCGCCACTGCATATGGACTCCGTGGGTAAAAGGGGGTTGTTTCTGTTTGAGGTGTTTCTTGTACCAAGCCATAAAGTTCAGAAGTTGAGGCTTGATAAAACTTTGTTTTCTTTTCTAAACCTAAAATTCGAATAGCTTCTAATATCCGAAGTGTACCAATACCATCTGCATTCGCGGTATATTCAGGTGTTTCAAAACTAACGGCTACATGACTCATCGCAGCAAGGTTGTATATTTCATCAGGCTGAACTTGCTGAATAATACGAATTAAATTAGTAGAGTCAGTTAAATCGCCATAATGCAGTACAAAGTTTTTGTTATCCACATGAGGGTCTTGATACAAATGATCAATTCGATCAGTATTAAACAATGATGCGCGACGCTTGATGCCATGCACAACGTAGCCTTTACCTAATAAAAGCTCTGCCAAATAAGCACCATCCTGGCCTGTTACGCCTGTAATTAAAGCCACTTTACTCATATACAACTGCTCCCTTATGTTAATTGCACCAGCAATACATATTCAAAAAAAATATGATTAATCAGCCCCAAAAAGGTCGCGACTAAAAACTTTTTCAGCCACATCTCTAATCTCATCATCAACTCTATTTGCCACAATCAAATCAGCGGACTGTTTAAATTTATCTAAATCATTAATAACCTTAGAATCAAAAAAACTTGATTCAGTTATGCTTGGTTCAAAAACAACCACTTCAATACCTTTAGCCTTGATGCGCTTCATAATCCCTTGTATTGCACTAGCACGAAAATTATCAGAATCTTTTTTCATCGTTAACCGATAAATGCCAACCACTTTTGGCTCTTTCTTTACAATGCAATCTGCAATAAAATCTTTTCGTGTTGTATTAGCCTCAACCACTGCATTGATTAAGCTTTGCGGTACACCTTTATAATTAGCTAATAATTGTTTAGTATCCTTTGGTAGGCAATAACCACCATAACCAAAAGAGGGGTTGTTGTAATGATTACCAATTCGAGGGTCAAGACAAACACCATTAATAATTTGCTTCGCATCCAATTCAAGTGTGGCAGCATAAGTATCAAGCTCATTAAAATAAGCGACTCGCATTGCAAGATAAGTATTAGCAAAAAGCTTAATCGCTTCTGCCTCCTTAGACTGCGTATACAACACTGGGATATTTTTCTTTGTCGCGCCTTGTTGCAATAAAAATGCAAACGTTTCTGCTCGTTTTGACTGCTCGCCTATAACAATTCTTGTGGGCTTCAAGTTGTCATTAAGCGCCTTCCCTTCACGCAAAAATTCTGGTGAAAAAATAATGTTATCGCTTTTCAACTCCTTTCTTATCTTATCTGTAAAGCCAACAGGCACTGTAGACTTAATTACGATAATTGCGTTAATGTTTATAGAGATAACATCTTTAACAACGGTCTCTACAGAGCTGGTATTAAAACTATTTGTTTCTGAGTCGTAGTCTGTTGGTGTGGCGATAACAACATAGTGTGCATCTTTATATGCATCTGACTTATCTAATGTTGCCCTAAAATTTAACGCTTTATTTTTAAGATAACTTTCTATTTCCTCATCAGCGATAGGTGACTCACTTCGATGAAGCATTGCGATTCTATCTTTCAAGATATCTAGCGCAACAACCTCATTATGCTGAGCAAGCAACATAGCATTTGACAATCCAACATAGCCTGTGCCTACGACGGTTATTTTCATTGACACATCCCTAGAAACCAATCATTAAGCATGTTTATTTCTCAACAACTCTTCCGTAACTATCATCAAACCGGATAATGTCATCTTCACCCACATAATCACCACACTGTACTTCAATAATATTAAGCGGCTCAGATCCCATGTTGGCCAAGCGGTGGCGGTGTGTTTTTGGAATATAGGTTGATTGATTTGGTTGTAAAGTAAATTCCATATCACCGTTGGTAATGGTTGCCTCACCTGAAACCACTACCCAGTGCTCAGAGCGGTGCTTATGCATCTGCATAGACAGCTTTGCACCAGGGTTCACCATAATGCGTTTAATTTTAAAGTTAGTCGATTCTTCTAATACCGTATACGTACCCCACGGACGATGCGCCGTTTGATGTATTTCAGTTAATTCCGACTTATATTCTTTTACACGCGCCACTAACGATTTAATTTCTTCTGTACAACTTCGGTCGCAAACCAATGTTGCGTCTGCAGTTTGGATGACGACAATATTATCTAGACCAGCAGTTGCCAGCATACTGGCTTCACTCCACAACAAACTATTGGTCGTATCTTGCGCAAAAACTTCACCATGCATGACATTGTTATTAGCATCTTTTGCATGCTTTTGGTAGATGGAGTCCCAACTGCCTAAATCGCTCCATGCCATATCAACGGGCACAACAGCTACTTTTTCTGCTTTTTCTGCAAGACCATAATCAATCGATATATTGGTAAAGTTAGCATAGGTCTCAGCAAAGTTTTCTGTTGTCATATTACCTAATTGCTGTGACATTTCTGGTTGATGTTGCTGAAATAATTGCATAAAGGCACTCGCCTTAAATACAAACATACCGCTATTCCACAAATAACCATCACTGACAAACTGTTTGGCTTTTTCTGTATCGGGCTTTTCCACAAACTGATCCACTTCATGCACTGACATACTGCCTTCTTTTATGACATGACTTGGCTTAATATAACCATAACCAGTTGCAGGCTCATGCGGCTTAATCCCCAGTAGAACTAAATAGTCATCGGCTGCTGCGGCTTCTGCCGTTTTCCAAGCCTCGACGAATGCTGGCTGGTTATCAATCGCATGGTCTGATGCAAAAACACCGATAATGGCATCAGGGTCTTGTTGATGAATTTGACTAACCGCCCAAGCAATAGCTGGCAATGTGTTTCTAGCACACGGTTCGGCTAAAACATTAGCGACTGCATCAGGCGCAACCTCTGCTAACTGCCCTTTCACTTCAAACTTATGATCTTCGTGCGTGACAGTAAATAAATTAGCTGCTGGAATGTGTGCCAGCAAACGCTCTGTTGTTTGCTGAAGCAACGTTGCTTTACCATTAAGTGGCAATAGTTGTTTGGGGCGTAATGTACGAGAAAGTGGCCACAAACGTGTGCCAGAACCTCCACATAGAATCAAAGCATAACGATTACTCATGAATGGCTCACCTCGCGATTGAATGTTATTTTGGCTTCATGACGAAGCTCGTTAATCTCGGCCTCTAAAGTGGCTCTCTCTTGTAATTTTAACTTAAGAAAACGCTCTGTAATGAGTGATTTTTCTTTAATACCATGCGGTGTCAATAAATACATATAAGCCAATTTATTTTTATGATTACGGAAGTTGGTGGCTTTAAGCAGACCAACTGCTATCAATGCCTTTAAACAAAAATTAACGCGACCTAGACTAATGCCTAACTTGCGTGCCAAATCCCGCTGACTACTTTCAGGGTAAATTTCTAGCGTCTTTAATATTTTGTAGCGATATTCGTCAGTTAACATTAAGTTTAAACAAAACAGTCCGTTCAATGATTGAACGCAGTTTAACAACATACAACCAATCATAGCAAGCTATTATTAATTGCCATTGTAATTTTTAATGCCCGTAAAATTTGAAATGTCACGCAACTGTCGTTTTGTCGGTCTACCAGCACCCTTTTCACGGTTTGCATGAAAAGATGCACCTGATACTTTAGCATTTTCTTGTTTAATCTTGCTGGTTTCAGTTTCTGAATATAGCAAAGCAGCCTCTGGTGCGCCACGGCGGATATTCGATAAGCCAGTGACTTCGACCTCTATCTCAATATCTTTATTACGTATATTAACCATCATACCTAACTTAACTTCTTTGGCTGCTTTAGCACGGTCGCCACCTACCCGCACCTTTCCACTACTCACCGCATCTGCAGCAATACTACGTGTTTTAAAAAAACGTGCGGCCCAAAGCCATTTATCTAAACGACATTTGTTGTCTTTTGCTTCTTTCACCATCTTAATAGCACAATTGCAGCCAAATTGTTTACCAGCGCTTCAGCGCTTCATCATCGCTTAATTTAGCTTCTAACCAGCGCTCTCCATTATGGGTCACTTCTTTCTTCCAAAATGGCGCTTGTGTCTTTAAAAAATCCATGATGAACTCGCAAGCGCTAAAAGCTTCGCCTCTATGCGAGCTGGCGACAGCAACTAACACGATTTGATCTTGCGGCTTTAATGTACCAACACGGTGAATAATAAGGCTAGCGGTAATATCCCATCGTGTTTTAGCTTCATACTCAATTTTTTCAAGCGCACGCTCAGTCATGCCAGGATAATGCTCTAATGTGAGCGCTTGGACAGCATCCCCATCATTTATATCACGCACCTGACCTACGAAACTGACCACTGCACCAATATCCGCACTCATAAGCCGAATAGTTGTCAACTCTGCCGCAGCGTCAAAATCATCGGTCTGCACACGTACAGTCATATACTAACCACCCGTCACCGGGGGGAAAAATGCAACTTCATCATTCTCTTTAATCGCCGCCATGTTATCAACAAGCTCATGATTAATCGCCGCACGTATAACTTGTCTACCATTAAATAGCTCGGCCCATGTGTCGCCACGTTGCGCTAAAAGGTTTTTAAGTGCGGTAACATTGGCCACACCATTTGGCAAATCTATTTCCTCGGTTGAATAATTAACAACCTCTTTGATTCTTGCAAAGTAAAATACTTTTATATTCATAAAGTTAAAACACCATCTTAATGTAAACTAGCATATTAGTCATCATCTACGCCATCAAGCAAATCCACCGGCTCTTTACTTAATTCAACTCGCTCAATTCTTGCGAAAGCATTCGAAATCTTCTGACTACTGGTATGCACATCTTTTGCATCATCATTCGCTTGGCGAATATGGTCAGCAAGTTTTTTCATGCGCGTATCAAAACGCTGGAAATCTTTACCTAATTTACCCAACTCATCCTTAATAATATGTACTTGTTTACGCATCTCTACATCTTTAAGCACAGCACGTGCTGTATTTAGCACTGCCATCAAGGTTGTCGGCGAAACCACCCACACGCGCTTTTTCATTGCATATTCAATCACATCGGGGTGGTAGGCATGAATCTCGGCAAAAACGGCCTCAGCTGGTATAAACATGACAGCACCATCAGAAGTTACATTGGGAATGATGTATTTTTTAGCAATATCATCCACATGCTTTTTAATATCCGATTTAAACAGCTTAGCTGCCGCCGCTTGCTCAGCCTTACTTAAGTCGCTATCGAACATACGATGATAGTTCTCAAGTGGAAACTTGCTATCTACCGCCACTGTGCCTGTTGGCTCTGGTAAAAATAAGACACAATCCACTCTCAAGCCATTTTCAAATGTATGCTGCATGGCAAAGCCTTGTTCGGGCAACACATTACGTACCAAACCTTCTAACTGCACCTCACCAAAAGTACCACGGCTTTTCTTGTCTCCTAATAGCTCTTGCAAACTCACCATATTGGTACTAAGGCCATCAATCTTCTTTTGTGCTTCATCGATGGTGGCTAAGCGTTGCATCACACTAACAAATGTCTCATTTGTCTTTTTAAAACCCTCTTCTAAACGCTCAGACACTTTGCCACCAATTTCCTCTAAGCGTGCATCCACCACTTTGCTGAGGCTTTCTACGCTTTGCGTCAACGTTGTAGTCGCCTTTAACATTGTGTCATTAATCAAACTTTGTTGTGATTTGCCCTGCTCTGCCAACGTATTGTGTAGTTTTTCCAACACCACTTCACGCGTTTGCGCTAAACCACTACTTTGCTCTAGCTGTAAAGCTTTCATCGCATCGCGTGTTGCTAACAACTCCTGCGAAACGCTTACTTTCAAGCGCTCACCAGTTTCTAACGAATTGGTATTTAAACGATCCCCCAGCTTATTCAATCCGTCGTTCAAATCTAACAACATTGCACGATGCTTTTCATCTAGATTTTGCAATAACAGCGTGTTTTTTGTACTTTGCATTGCATGCCAAATCAACCATGTAACTAGCAAAATTAGCAAGCAAACAAGACCAATCAAAATTTCTAATATCGTCATGCCTGAATTATAACCGACTTAAACCATCGCCGGATGTCACCAATAACTAATCTTCAACCACAATATTTTTATACGTCTCAGGCGCTATAGGGTATTCCACTTTCAATTTCTTAAGATGCGTTAGCAGAATATTTGAAATCAAAATATTACGATTAATTTTAGAATCTGCAGGAATAACATACCAAGGCGCATGTGTAGTTGATGTTGCGTTAATCGCATCCTCATAAGCCTTCATGTATTGCGGCCATAGCGCACGTTCATTTAAGTCATTTGGGTTAAATTTCCAAGTTTTCTGAGGGTTTTCTAAACGTTTAAGCATACGTTCCTTTTGCTCCGCCTTAGAGATATGCAAAAAGCACTTAATAATAGTGGTGCCAGTCTCAGCAAGCATTTTTTCAAAAGCATTAATTTGTGCGTAACGTCGCTTGCATTCCACGCTATCTATCCAATCATGCACCTTAACCACCAGCACGTCTTCATAATGGCTACGGTTAAAAATTATAATTTCACCCTTTTTAGGCACTTTGGCATGCACACGCCAAAGATAATCATGTGCCGACTCCTCTTCTGATGGTTTTTTAAAACTAGCCAACCGAATGCCTAATGGGTCACACTCGCTGAAAACATGCTTTACTGTACCATCCTTGCCGCTGGCATCCATGCCTTGCAACAGCAACAAAACTTTATGCTTACCTTGTGCATATAAAATGTCTTGCAAGGTGTTAATTTCTGTCGCACACTTTTGTAACGCTATTAAAGATTCCTGTTTAGAAGCTTTACGTGCGCTTTTATCTTGTGGGTCATAATCTTCTATAGAAAACTTAGTTCTTGGCTTAATACGATAATCGTTGATATTCATTGTTTTTTCTTTCACTTTAAAGTTTCGTTAACTTCTGCAGCACGTCAATACTATTATTGTTTATAATACTTTACAAAGGGTGGAATAGTTACCTTAATATACTCTCACTATATATCATCCATAAAATGATAATGACCAACCTGAAATGAGTACACCATGAAAAATGAAAATACTTTAAACGCTGCTTTTATTGGTATTTGTGTGGCTATTGGTATCGCAATCGGCGGCTATTTTATCGGGCAAACAATGTACAACGCTAAGGTTGCACTTAACACCGCCGAAGCCAAAGGACTTGCTGAACAAAGAGTAAAAGCCGACCGTGCAAACTGGAACCTTGTATTTAGTGTTGCAGGAAAAAGACGTGAAGATATTGCTCAACTTTATCAAACTGCAGAAGAACATCAAAAAACAATTACCGATTTATTAATCGATAACGGCTTTGAACAAGATGAAATTGAAATCGGTGTTATTGATTACCGCTATAGAGAGTACAGAGATAGAAACCAAAACCTAATCGATCAGACACATGAGTTAACGGGTTCTATCGAGGTGGAAACAGAAAAGGTTAGACTTGTATCTAAAGTAAGGGCAAACGTCAATAAGTTAATTGCGCAAGGCATCAACATTAGCAACGAAGAACCCGCTTATCGCTTTACTAAACTGAATGACATTAAACCAGAAATGTTGCGAGAAGCCACTAAAAATGCGCGTTTAGTTGCTAATGAGTTTGCTGAAAGCGCAGGTGTTAGTGTTGGCGGTATCAGAAATGCTCGACAGGGTAGTTTTTATATCCGTGATGCTGGAGAAGAATTTGGAGATACGAGAAAAATAGAAAAAGATGTCCGTGTTGTAACCACAATCACGTTTTACCTAACCGACTAAATGTTCTAATAAACGCAACGGATAGGTTAGGCAACAAACAAGATGAAAAGCTTATCTAAAAAAGAAATGGCTATGCTGATAAGCCCTATACTTGCTGGCGCCTGTTTTATTGCAACCGTATTCTTAAATCATGCGCTTTTTAGAAACCAAATAATCAGTGTACGGCAAGCAATAGGCCATGAAATTTTTGTTTTTTTAATTGGCCTTTTCACAATAATTCTTCTATTTGCTTTTAGCGTAAAATGGTTGTTTAAAAAACAATGGGGTATGGTGTTATTGTGTATCGTCGGTATTACAGTGTTTTGGCTTAGTGTTATCTATGGTCGCTCACAGGGTGCTGCCATGTTTTATGCAACATAGGGTACAAAACATTTAATCGCATTACACACAGCTCAATTAACTAAAACAAGGGAAACATTATGGCAACGCAAGACACCTGTTGTACGATCGTACCTTACTTCAAAATCCCTAGCGAAAACTTAAACGCCTTTAAAGAACTTTGTGGAAAATTTGTTGCGAAAAGTAATAATGAATCAAAGTGCCTATATTATGGTTTCAGTTTCGATGGGAATCAGGCGCATTGTCGAGAAGGCTACATAGATGCAGAAGGCCTATTAGCGCATCTTGACAATGTAGGCACCTTACTTGGAGAAGCCCTAAAAATATCAGAAATAACGCGTCTAGAAGTGCATGGACCAGAACAAGAACTTGCAAAACTACGAGGACCACTAGCTGATTTAAAGCCACAATACTTCGCATTAGAATATGGATTCCGCCGCTAATAAAAGCAAAGCATCGTTAATGCGCGCATCCTAATAACTAATAATCAAGGGATACAATTGATTAACGAATGGGAAAATCGTTACCAAGAGGAGCGCACTGGCTGGGATAGAGGCACAGCTAGCCCTAATTTACTTTATTGGATAGAAAGTAAAATGCTAAAGCCATGCCGCATACTTATTCCAAGCTGTGGCAACGGTTACGAAGCATTAGTATTAGCTGAATATGGGTTTGATGTAACAACAATCGATATTGCACCAACACCTATTAAAAATCTAAAAAATGCGCTGCAAGCCAAGCAGCTAAGTGCGGAAGTCATACTAGCCGATTTTTTTACTTGGCATCCAGAGAAACCTTTTGCTGCTATCTATGAGCAAACTAGCTTGTGTGCCCTTTCTCCTGAAAAATGGCACGACTACGAAAAATGCCTATACAACTGGCTAATACCAGAAGGAAAACTATTTGCTCAATTTATGCAAACAGATCAAGACGGCGGCCCACCCTTCCATTGTGAAATTAGCAACATGAGGCATCTCTTCACCTCGCAAAGATGGCAATGGAGCAAACAACACGAAACACAGGTCGTTCACTCTAATGACAAATACGAAAAATTATTTATTCTTGAAAAAAATGATTTAAAGGCATAAAGTTACCTTAATACTAAATAACTAATACAATAAAATCAGGGAGATACCTTAATGTCTATCGTTGCCAATGTGATTATCGGGCTCGTTGCGCTTATACATATTTATTTCCTCGTGCTTGAAATGTTTCTATGGGACAAACCCCTAGGATTAAAAACATTTGGACAAACTAAAGAAGCCGCAAAGGCTACTAAAGTGTTAGCTGCAAACCAAGGTTTATATAATGGTTTCTTAGCAGCTGGGCTAATCTGGGGTTTGAGCTTAGGTGCTGGAGGCGTTTCTATAAAAATATTTTTCCTTTGCTGTATTGTCGTAGCAGGCGTATACGGTGCTGCCACAGCAAATCGCAAGATACTCTTCATACAGGCCATTCCGGCTGCGATTGGGCTAATTCTTATTTTGTTGTCATAAGTAAGCAGCATGTTAAAAGCGACAAAAAAATACGTTAACCTTTTTTTGAATTATAAATTTCATATAATTAATGTAAAGCCTTAGCGTGCGACAACCAACAACACGTTGACAAACCATCATTATCACCATAATATTATTTCATACAAAAATAAGAAAAATTCTTAATGAAACAGCTACTTAAACAATGGTTGATTGTATTGCTACTGACTGTACCTAGTGTACAGGCGCAACCAGCACAATCAATTGACTTAGATCAGCTCTACCACAAGCTAAGCCAAGCAACATCTGCGCGTGTCAAAGCAGTGCCTATGCCATCTTGTTCTTTTATAACAGAAGATAAAGCCCTGATTCAAGCACTCATCGACATCTTTAAAAAAACAGACGTCAAACAAATCTCTGAGAATGAATCTTTTTTTTACCGCTCTTATCAAACGACAAGAGAAGGTGCTTCTTCAGTTAAGTTTACCCTTAATGATGGCGCTGTCGTTACATTAGGCTTCGGTCTAGGATACACTTATGAGCCAACCGTTGATGTCATGCTTTTCTTACCCAATCAACAACAAGTGCCTTTAAGCGCAGATTGGACGATTAATCGAGAACTGTTTCATTGGGCGAGGAAAATAGGCAAACCAACCGTGTTTTTGCATGAGCTTAGAGCGCACTATGAAGAAATAGAATTTGATGCGTTTATTGGTAACGAAGCCTATAGTAGAAACCAACAGCGGAGTAGAATTGCCAGCTGCACAGGCATCATCAATCGTAATAGTTATTACCGAGACCCGACTATTTTTCAGACCTGTGGTGATGGCTTTTACCAGCGCCACCCTGATGTTTGTGGCAGTGGCTGGACCCCAGCCCCACAGGATGTGGAGTAATAAAACATGGCTGAGCAACAAAAAGACCCTGTGAAAGCCAGTGACTTTAACTTAATTAACGCCACACCCGTGCGCGCGGCACAACTTGAAGAAGCGCTAGCCTATTTACAGCAAAGCCCGAAAGCAGGGGAGCTGTTGGCCGCCATGCAAGCAAAAGACATCAGCATCCGTTTTGTTGATGCTAACGATGGGGCTAAATACCATCCTGAAGCTTCAACTGAAATCGCCCCCGCCAAAGAGCATGCAGGGGTAATGACCAGCGTTACACGAGGAAAAGCAAAAGCTAACTACCCAGCTAACACCATCGACTGGAACCCGAATGTCCTATTGTTTTATACCAATGCAGAGCATTCTAATGCACTTGATTTGAATCAACCATATGAAGGCATCGATAAAGACATTAAACACCAAGGCGTGCTATCCCCTGCGCTGATGCTCATACACGAGGGTGGGCATGCGCTAGATAAGAACCACCTTGCAAACCGGGACAATACAGATAACAAAATTTACGAAAATGATGCAGAGCAGTACGCAGCAAAGAAAGCTGAACATCCTGTTGCTTTGGAATTAGGGGAAGGCGTCCGAGAAAACCACGGCGGTGCTTGGCGTATAGCTGGCAGCGATATCAACCTCTCGCCCACCTTGCATACGGTTGCGTATAACCCCATCAAGAAGAATGCAAAGGGTGAAGAAATACTGCAATGGCAGCAACAACACCTAGCGGGTGCGATGGTGGTGACAGGGGGTATGTTCACCCGATACTCTATCCATGACCCTAAACATGAGAATGGGGAAGAGACCAAAAACACGATTCCTGACCTTGGTACTTATAGTGCTGATAACAACACGCTGACGCTTAACAATGTCAATATTACGCTGAATCAACTCAAGCAAGACTTAACCATACAAGGCAATGGCAATACGCTAGATTTATCTAAACAACCCCTACCTAAAGACATCAGCATCGTCACCCAAGGCCGTTTTATTATTAATGACGGTGAGCAGCAACAAACCGTAAGCGGCACTAACCGACTTAGCATTAACCCAGCAGGCGATCTAGTAATTACAGCAGAGAAAGCCACGCAAGCTGTTAGCAATCAGCAGGATTACCAACAACTGGCGCAAACATTTAATGATGCGATTAAGCATCCAACATCACAAACCATCAATTTAAGCAGTCAACAACAAACAGCACTACATGACAGCTTGGCTTTTTATAACGCAGCTTCAACTCAACTGCCTGCCCCTGTTGTTAAACAAATTGGCAACAACCTATTAAATGAAATTAAAGCAGGTAAACCTTTGCAATTAGCCGCTAATCAATCATTGGTTTTTAATACAGAAGTCAATCAAGTGAGTATTGATGATGTCGAATTATAAATAAAGCTTACTTAAATTAATTCTCGCGATCTTAATTCGCTTTTAACATATGCATAATAAATGGGTGCCGCTACCACGCCTGCAATACCAAAAGCGGCTTCCATTAGTACCATTGCAATGATAAGCTCCCAAGCATTGGCTCTTATCTGACCACCAACAATACGTGCATTTAAGAAATATTCGAACTTATGAATCACGATTAAAAACAGTAATGAAGCAAGTGCTACGCCTAGAGAGTGACTCATGCTGATAATGACAATAATAGAGTTTGATATTAAGTTACCAATCACTGGCAGTAAGCCAACAACAAACGTAATGATAATTAAGGTTTTTTTAAAGGGTAATTCAACACCCATCAACGGCAATAAAACGGCTAGGTAAAGACCTGTAAACAGTGCATTAATAGCTGATATACGCACTTGTGCAAATACAATATTTCTAAAAGCATCGCCGAATAAGGTAATACGCTGTGCCAACGCTCGTGCTAGTGGCTTATATTGTGTGTCTACTATTGTTTCACGCAGTGCTAACATGCTACCAGCCACCATAGCAATCAGTATCTGCGCAGCATTCCGTCCAACTTCTTGACCTGCAAGTTGCAGAGAATCAGCATTCTCACGTAACCACTGCGTGACAGCTTGCTGCAATGTAACCGCATCTTCTGGCAAACGTGCATCTAACCATGTGGGTAAAATATTACGAGAGTCTTCAATAATTTGCGCCATACGTGCGATGAGATTAGTTAAACTGCCAGAATCAGATCTAAGAAATGATGTCAAGCCTAAGCCAATAGCCGTTATTAACCCAACAATCAATATAGCCAACAACCCTACCGCAACAAATTTAGATACTCTGCCAGGTAACCGACGTGCAATATACGGTGAAATAATATGAACCAGCTCATACACCAACAGCCCTGCCAACAAACCTGGTAACAGATGAAACTTGAGCACGTAAAACATAGCAAAGCCTATAATCAACCAAGCTGAAATATCAATTTTTGTTGCTGTTTTATTTTGCATTACGTGCTTTAAACCTATTTATTAATGCTTGCTTTTCTATCACAGGCAAGCTTATTTTCACATGCACCATCTCATCAAAGGATTTTTCTAGCACTTTGCCTTTTATCTTCGTTAGAACCTTGAGCAATTCATCCATGCGATTGTAATGAATATTTAACGCTAATTCTTCCATTTCAACAAAAGGCTGCATATTCGTATTTTCAAGCGCTAAACGAGCAGTGCCACCATAAGCGCGAGCTAAACCGCCCTTGCCGAGATTAACCCCACCATAGTAACGTATAACACCAACACCTATGTTGATTAAATCACGCCCTTCTAACATTTGCAAAATGGGCTTACCTGCTGTACCTGAAGGCTCTCCAGCATCAGAGAATCTTAAGACAACACCCTCTGCTGTATTAATACGAAATGCATAAGCCAAGTGACTAGCATTTTGATGTTTAGTTGCTATTGCACGTAAGAATGCGGCAACCGCTTGCTCTGACTCACACAGTGATGCCCATGCTAAGAACTTGGATTTATTAATAGTTTGTTCTGCAGCGCCAACACCGTCTATTACCAACATACGCGTTATGACAACCCCGTAATATTTCCTATAGCATCAACATCAATACGTTGGCTAGATGGGCTGTTGGGCAAGCCTGGCATTGTCATCACATCGCCACACATCACAACAACAAAACCTGCTCCTCGTGACAAACGCAACTCAGATACTTGCAAAATATGACCCACAGGCGCATTTCGCAAAGTAGGATCAGTTGAAAACGAATACTGTGTTTTAGCAATACAGACAGGAAAATGCCCGTAATCCTTTTCTAAACCAGGTAGTTGCATTGCTGCTTTTTCACTTAATTCAATTTTGCTAGCACCATATATTTTCTGCGCTATTGTTTCGATTTTTGTCTGTAAACTATCACTATCAGAATATAACAATTTGAAATTAGACTTTTCTGCCTTAATTGTATTAATCACCTCTTGCGCCAAATCTATCGCACCGGCGCCACCTTCCGCCCAATGTTTGCAAACAATCGCCTTACTAGCCATTTTCTCTACTGCCTGCTGCAGCATCGCTACTTCTTGTTGCGTATCGTTTGTAAAGTGATTGATAGCAACAATAACTTTCACGCCAAATTCTTCATGTAAATTATTAATATGTTTATTTAAATTACTGATTCCTATATTTAATTTATCTAAATTTTCTATATTCAACTCTTTCAGATCGACACCACCGTGATACTTAAGCGCACGTATTGTTGCGACAATAACAACAGCATCTGGCCGCATGCCTGATTGCCGGCACTTAATATCAAAAAACTTTTCCGCCCCTAAATCCGCTCCAAAACCCGCTTCAGTTACAACATAATCAGCTAATTTAAGTGCAGTTTTGGTCGCGATAACAGAATTACAACCATGCGCAATATTCGCAAATGGTCCACCATGAATAATGGCAGGATTATGTTCTAAGGTTTGCACCAGATTAGGCTGAAATGCATCTTTTAATAATGCGGTCATTGCACCCTCTGCTTGCAAATCACTGACCAAAACAGGCTTTCCATCAACGTCACTTGCCACTTGCATATTACCCAAGCGTTTTTTAAGGTCAGTAAAGTCTGCCGCTAAACAAAAAACAGCCATCACTTCGCTGGCCACCGTAATATCAAAACCTGTTTTTGTTTCGTGCCTTAGTTGATGCAGTTCTACTCTACGCAAAGCCCTATCGTTCATGTCAACACAACGACGCCATGTAATATTATTTAAATCAATTTTAAGGGTATTGCCATGATGGATATGGTTATCGATCAGCGCTGCAAGCAAATTATTAGCGGATGTAATAGCATGGAAGTCACCCGTAAAATGTAAGTTAATATTTTCCATCGGTACAACCTGGGCATAGCCACCACCAGCTGCCCCGCCTTTAATACCAAACACAGGGCCAAGCGATGGTTCACGAATACAAACCAGCGCTTTTTTGCCGATACTATTCAATGCATCTGTCAACCCAATCGTCGTCGTGGTTTTACCCTCCCCAGCAGGCGTGGGACTTAGTGCTGTCACCAAAATCAACTTGCCGTTCGTTTTTGACGCTTTGCCAGTACAACGGGTACTAAGTTTGGCCATGTAGTGGCCATATGGCATCAAGTCATCTGCTGTTATCTCTAACTTTTTTCCAACTTCAACGATAGATTTAAGTTCTGCCGCTTGCGCAATTTCAATATCTGTCAACATAAGCTTAATGTTTTCCTAAATCAAAAACTAAATATTAATACACTGTGATATTAATCACGGTTAGATAATCTACTACTCTAACTTATCGATGGTGCTTAAAACAGATTGCCTTGTCTTTGTAATCTGCACACTAATACGCCCTTCAGCATCTTTATCTGTATCCAAGCTTTCCCAGTCTTGTTCCCAAGCCACATACAACATTTGACCTTCTTTTGCGGCCTCTGGCTTAAGTAAACGGCTCAAATCCCGCACCATGGTAACGTGTTTCCAGCCATCAATAGGATGTCCGCGCGACTGATCATCAGAAAAATAAGCATAATTAACGACTGTTTGCAGGTCCCCTAAATTTTTTAACACTTCGAACGAAGCAACGCGCATATTCTGGTTAATCTCATTTTGATGATCTTGCCAGCCATTGTACGTAAAGCCGAAAATAGCGGTAAAAAGACTAACGATAGCGACGCTATGAAACTTTAGCTGATCTGCAATCCAACTTTTACCTGGCTTTTTTTTAGCCGTCACTTTAAAAGTCACCCTCACTTGCTTTTTGCATGAGGTCAATCAAAGCATCTTCAAGCTGTTGTGCAGACTTTTGTGCGCGTTCTGTTGGATTTTTAATGCTTTTTAAATCAAATGTTGGACGAGATAACGCTAAATATAATTTAAGCTTATTATTAGCATCTGGTTTCTCATAAATCGCTATTCTGCATGGTGCAAACACTAAAAATTCCGGATGATCCAAGATAATTTCCGTTCCCATACTCAAATTACAATAGCCATGCACTTCTTTTATACCTTGCGGATCTATACCACGCTGTTTCATGTGGTCACCAATTGGAAAGTTAGCTGGGTTCACAAAGTTCATTCCTTCAGATAGAGACTTTAAGCTATCAATTACATCCTCATAACTCACCCCATCTTGGACGGCTATTTCATAAATTGCACTATTGGAATCTATTCCTTCCGCACTCACAACACCAGCATTTTCATGCTCTGGCAATGGCTGATGCTTTTCACATGCGGCCAACACGAAAAAAACTAAAGCTATTAAATAATATTTTTTCATAAGCTCTACTTTACTATTTAGTAAGATGATTGTGTTATTTTAAATGCTTCATCTATTGCGTTACGATCAAACTGAGGAGAGAGCAAACCAATAAATCCATATAGATAGCCTCTCATAAAAGTGTCTTTGCGTACACCTAAGTAGGTCGTACTTTCAGGAAATAAATGACTGCAATCGATACGCACTAAATTTTCATCTCGTGTTTCATCAAAAGCCATATTAGCAATCAAACCAACACCCAGACCAAGGTCAACATACGTTTTAATGACATCTGCATCAATAGCAGTAAGCACTACATTTGGCATCACGCCTGCATCATGAAACACTTTAGAAACAATAGTGCTGCCTGTAAAAGCAAAATCATATGTGATGAGTGGATAACTAGCAATTTTGGCAAGTGTGATCGGCTTAGCATCTATCAATCGATGCCCCTGAGGGACAACCACACTACGGTTCCATTTATAACAGGGTAGGCATAATAGGCGACCATCTTGACTAATCGCCTCAGTCGCAATCCCGATATCTGCTTCACCGTTAGCCACCAATGCTGTTACTTGGCTAGGATTGCCTTGATGAATATTCAATTTCACATGCGGAAAAGTATCCATAAACAACTTAATAGCAGCTGGCAGCTTATACCTTGCTTGCGTATGCGTTGTCGCAATCGTGAGCGTACCTGTTTCTATTTTGCTAAATTCATCACCAACGCGTTTGATATTTTGCATTTCAAGCATCACTGTCGCAGCAAGCTTAATAATGTGCTTGCCAGGCTCCGTAATGCCTGTCAGCCGCTTACCATTGCGCTGGAAAATTTGCAATTTCAATTCTTCTTCAAGCAATTGAATTTGTTTACTAACACCCGGCTGAGAGGTATGTAAAGCTTCGGCCGCCGCTGACACACTTAGGCCTTGACGAGCGACTTCGTGTATATATTTTAATTGATGAAGTTTCATAATAGTTTTATAGATAAAACCTATATAACCTAATGATATACCTAAATAATAAAATAGTCTAAATGCTTATATTAAAAACTGGTATATTACGCGCCTAAATGCATAAAGACACTACCTAAAATCATGTATATTTATTACATACTAACCGGATTCGCAGTCGGCTTATTGGTAGGCCTCACTGGGGTTGGTGGCGGCTCTATTATGACGCCAATTTTGCTGCTATTTTTTAACGTTAAAGCTGCCGTCGCTGTTGGCACCGACTTGCTTTACGCCGCCATCACTAAATCGGCCGGTGTTTTTGCACACGGCAAATTAGGAAACATCGATTGGAATATCGTTAAGCGTCTTAGCCTTGGTAGCATACCTGTCTCTGCTATTACTACTTTATACCTAGGTGATTTAGGTGTCGCATCCGAAAGCGCTATAACAACCATTAAATTTTGGCTCGGCATAGCCTTGTTACTCACCTCTTTATCCGTTTTATTTAGGAATGAGCTGGCCAAACTATCAAAAACTAGAAATTGGATTAACCCAAGATACATACCCACCATTACCGTTATTTTAGGTGCTGTCCTAGGCTTTTTAGTGACATTAACATCTGTGGGTGCAGGTGCACTTGGCGTTACTGCTTTATTAATTTTGTATCCAAAAACACCCATTACAAAAGTTATTGGCAGTGATATCGCACATGCTGTGCCTTTAACCTTATTTGCTGGCTTAGGTCATGCGAGTATAGGCACAGTCGATTACAACTTATTAGGTAGCTTGTTGTTAGGATCTATTCCTGGCATTTGGATTGGCAGCCACCTAAGTGTAAAGGTTGCAGAACATTGGATACGAATATTGCTCGCAGTTGTTTTGGTTTATGTGGGACAGAAAATGGCATTCCCTGAATACCACCCTTTACTTGGCGTTGCCCTTTTATTTCTACCTATCGCATTAACACAACTTAAACTTAGAAAAACTTAAGTAGATTCTTAAATTATATGAAACGTAATAGATTACAATGGAGGGCTAACCTTAGTTAGCAAATTACATGTATAAATATGACACAATTGACCAACAAATAGTAGACGAACGGGTCACGCAATATCGCGACCAAACACGTCGCTATTTAGCAGGTGAACTAACAGAGGAAGAGTTCCGCCCTCTTCGCCTACAAAACGGCCTTTATATCCAACGTCATGCACCTATGCTGCGCGTTGCAGTGCCATATGGCATGCTCACATCTAAGCAATTGCGCAAACTGGCTGATATTACTAAAAAATATGACAAAGATTATGGTCATTTTAGTACACGTCAAAACATTCAGCTTAACTGGCCAAAATTAGAAGATGTTCCTGATATTTTAGCTGAACTTGCCACAGTGGAAATGCATGCAATTCAAACTTCTGGCAACTGCATTCGTAACATTACAACCGATCAATTTGCCGGTGTTGCACCTGATGAAGTTGTTGACCCTCGTGCGATGGCAGAGATCATGCGCCAATGGAGTACCTTCCACCCTGAGTTTGCTTTATTACCACGCAAATTTAAAATCGCCGTTGCTGGCACAAAAGATGACCGCGCCGTAGTGCAGATGCACGATATTGGCATGGAGTTCTACAAAGACAACAAAGACAACTTGGCCATTAAAGTATGGGTCGGTGGTGGCTTAGGCCGTACACCTATTTTAGGTATTGTCATTCGTGAGCATTTAGATTGGCAGCACGCTCTCACCTATTGCGAGGCGATTATCCGTGTGTACAACATGCAGGGGCGCCGCGATAACTCATACAAAGCACGCATTAAAATTTTAGTCAAAGCGATGGGTATTGAGGCATTTAAAAAACAAGTAGAAACAGAATGGGCACATTTGCAAGATGGTCCAAACACAATTACTGAAGGTGAGCTCACCCGCGTATCTAAATACTTTGAACCGATGCCTTACGATAACCTAGATAAAAATGACGCCAACTTTGATGCTGTCCTAGCCAGTAATCCAGCATTTGCAGCTTGGGTAAAACGCTGTACACACGCACACAAGCAAGCTGGTTATCGCGCTGTCACGCTATCGCTTAAACCCCATGGCAAAGCACCAGGAGATGCCACCTCTACGCAAATGCATACCGTAGCGGATCTTGCGGATGCCTATAGCTTTGGTGAATTGCGCGTATCGCATGAACAAAACCTAATCTTAGCAGATGTTAAGTTAAGCGACTTACCAACCATCTGGGAAACCGCACGCGCTAACGGCCTTGCAACACCTAACATTGGGCTATTAACCGATATGATCTGCTGTCCAGGCGGCGATTTTTGCAGCCTAGCCAATGCAAAAAGCATCCCTATTGCAGAAGCTATTCAAATGGAATTTGATAACCTAGATTACCTACATGATATCGGCGAGCTTGAGCTCAACATTTCTGGCTGCATGAACGCTTGCGGTCACCACCACATCGGGCATATTGGTATTTTAGGTGTCGACAAAGACAATGAAGAATGGTACCAAGTCTCTATTGGTGGCAAACAAGGAAACGATGCCAGCTTAGGCAAAGTCATTGGTCGTGCATTTGCGGCAGATGAAATGCCAAGTGTCGTGCAAAAGTTAATTGACGTCTATATTAAAGAACGCACAGCAGAAGAACGCTTTATAGATACGGCGCGGCGTCTGGGTTTAGAACCATTTAAAGCGCATGTTTATGCAGAAAAGAGAGCTGCATGAGTCAATTAATTGTTGAAAACACCATCGTCACAGATGAATGGACACGTGTGATACCGCCAACTTACGGAGATGAAGTCGTTCGTAAACAAGCAGGTAAAGTTGTTCTATTTAAACTCACAGGTGAAGAAACCTTTACCAAAAAACAAATAGCTGGCACCACAATTCCAGAATCAGGAAAAGTATTATTACCACTAACCATTTGGTTGGCAAACAAAGGTATATTAGCGGGCCGCATGGCGGCCAGCGATGTGGGTATTTTGCTAGCCACGCACGAACCAATAGAAAACTTAATTGAAGCATTTCCTGACCTAAATACATTGCCACTGATTGCTATCTATGTAGAACGCTTCGCAGATGGCCGCAACTTTACATTAGGCAGCTTATTAAGGACGCGCTACGACTATAAGAATGAACTGCGTGCTGTCGGTGACGTATTACGTGATCAATTATTTTTCCTGAAACGCTCAGGCTTTAACAGTTATGAAATTCGTGCTGACCGCAGTGCAGAAGAAGCGATAGAGAGCTTAAAAGACTTCAGCCAGCCGTATCAAGGTGCTGTAGATGAACCATTGCCCGTTTGGCGTAGCGTTAATCGGAGCCAACTATAATGATAGTGAGCAGATAATGAGCTTTGGTGTCAGCATGATAAAACCTACTACCAGCAACCCCGCAACCAGCCCTGAACTTACGGATGTGCTAAAACAAAGCGTAGTAGCCAAGCGTATGCAAGTTATAACTATATTGCAATCGGCTAGCACCGAGTTCAAGGCAATAACGTTTGCAAACAGCTATGGCGCAGAAGACATGGTGTTAACTGACATCATCGCCAAAGAAAAATTAGATATTAAGATTTTTTCCCTTGATACGGGTCGCTTACCTGCGGAAACATATTCACTCATGGGTGAAGTAGAAAAAACGTATAATACAAAGCCTGTTGTCTTTTTCCCTAAGCATGAAGCCGTAGAAACCTATGTACAGACTAAAGGCATCAATGCTTTTTACGAGAGTATAGAACTACGTAAAGCTTGTTGCCATATGCGCAAGATAGAGCCGCTACAACGCGCACTAAACAGCAAACAAGCTTGGATAACAGGCATGCGCGCAGAACAAGCTACAACTCGCACCAGCTTGCCTGTACGTGAGTTTGATGAAGGCAACCAATTAGAAAAGTTCAATCCATTAAGTGACTGGATTGAAAAAGAAGTTTGGGCTTATATTAGGATGTTCGATGTACCTTACAATCAACTGCATGACCAGTTTTACCCAAGTATTGGCTGCGCGCCTTGTACGCGCGCCGTTGCCATAGGTGAGGATGTTCGTTCAGGTCGCTGGTGGTGGGAAGACCCTAAAAACAAAGAATGTGGCTTACATGTTAAAGCCGCTAAACCCTAATGTAATGAATTAAGTTAATATAATAAGTAATTGAATATGATAAATAAAAAAACATTGTCACATCTTGATTGGTTAGAAGCTGAAGCCATACATATATTGCGTGAAGTCGCAGGCCAATGTAGCAATCCTGTATTGCTTTTCTCTGGCGGCAAAGACTCGCTTTGTATTGTTCGCCTAGCGGAAAAAGCATTTAGACCGGGTCGTTTCCCCTTCCCTTTAATGCATATTGACACTGGTCACAACTACGAAGAAGTGATTGAGTTTCGTGACCGTCGTGCCGCAGAAATTGGCGAACGCCTGATTGTGCGTTCATTAGAAGATTCCATGGAACGCGGCACGATTGTCTTAAAACACCCAGATGAGCCTCGTAATAAGCATCAATCGGTGACGTTGCTGGAAGCGATTGAAGAGCATGGTTTTGATTGCTGTATTGGTGGCGCACGTCGTGATGAGGAAAAAGCCCGTGCAAAAGAACGCATCATGAGCTTCCGTGATGAATTTGGACAATGGGACCCTAAGAATCAACGCCCAGAGTTATGGAATCTATACAATGCTCGCGCCCATAAAGGCGAAAACATTAGAGCCTTCCCTATCTCTAACTGGACAGAGATGGACGTATGGCAATACATTGAACGCGAAAAACTTGAGCTACCTAGCATCTACTTCGCCCATGATCGTGATGTCATCCTCCGTAATGACGACATCATCCCTGCTAACGTCAAACTAGCAAGCGGTGAAGTAATTAATAAGCCTAAAGACGGCGAAGAGATAGTAAGTAAGCAAGTTCGCTTTAGAACAGTCGGCGATATCACTTGCACTGCCCCAGTATATTCTGATGCAGATACCACAGAAAAAATTGTGATTGAAACGGCAACAACCACCATTACTGAGCGTGGCGCAACGCGCTTAGATGATCAGACCTCTGATGCATCGATGGAGTTACGCAAGAAAGAGGGCTATTTCTAATGAGTACAACAAATCAAAAAGATACGATGCAAGATAACGACTCTTTATTACGCTTTATGACATGCGGTAGCGTAGACGATGGTAAAAGTACACTGATTGGTCGCTTGCTATTTGATAGCAAAACAATCCTAACTGACACCATGACAAGCATCTCTAAAACATCTAAAAAACGTGGGATGGAAGCTGTAGATTTATCTTTATTAACTGATGGCTTACAAGCTGAACGTGAACAAGGTATTACCATCGACGTGGCTTACCGCTATTTTACAACTGGCACCCGTAAATACATTATCGCTGATGCACCAGGCCATGAGCAATATACACGGAACATGGTGACTGCTGCATCTACGGCTAATTTAGCGATTATTTTAATTGATGCACGTAAAGGCGTATTGACACAAACCCGTCGCCATAGTTATTTAGCCCATTTGGTCGGCATTCCACACATTGTAGTCGCTGTAAATAAAATGGATTTAGTTGATTATAGCCAAGAAACTTACGAAAAAATTTGTGAGGACTATATCGCTTTTGCAAAAGAAATCGGCTTAGCAGGCGCACGTGATATTCGCTTCATCCCGATATCAGCATTAAATGGTGATATGTTGGTAGACCGTTTAGATAGCATGCCTTGGTATCAAGGTGAAACCATGCTTGAGATGCTTGAAAAAGCACCCGCTGCACACTCTGAACAAGATGAACAGTTTCGCTTTCCTGTACAGTTTGTTTGCCGTCCACATGCGAGTGCAGACCCTGACTTGCATGACTTCCGTGGCTTTATGGGGCGTATTGAATCTGGTGAAGTTGCAGTTGGTGATGCGGTAACAGTATTACCAAATGGTTACCAGTCTAAAGTAAAAGCAATTCAAATTGGCGAAGCACAGATTCAAAGTGCACAAACAGAACAAAGCGTGACATTGCTATTAGAAGATGAAATTGATACTTCTCGTGGTGACATGATTGTAAAAAGCGCTGAAGCATCTGAGCCAGTTAAACAAATCGATGCATTTGTTTGCTGGTTATCAGAAACACCACTTTCACCTGCTCGCACTTATATCGTGCGTCACACCTCACGAGAATCAAAAGCTAAAATTGCTGTAATTCAATACAAAGTAGATGTAAACACACTTGAAGAGCAACAAACCACTGATCTAAAAATGAACGACATTGCTCGTTTAAGTTTCAAATTAGCCCAACCACTCATGGTAGATAGCTACAAAACAAACCGCGCCACTGGTGCATTTATTGTAATTGATGAAAGCACTAACAATACGGTTGGTGCCGGCATGATTGTATAGATCAATGATTGTGCAAATTAGAAAATAGATTAAAATTCACTTAAAGATTTAAAAACTAAGATTTAAAAGAAGGAACGAAAATGACCTATGTCGTAACCGAAAGCTGTATCCAATGTAAATACACAGACTGTGTAGAGGTATGTCCAGTCGATTGTTTTGTCGAAGGCCCAAATTTCTTAGCCATAGACCCAGATGAGTGCATTGATTGCACACTATGCGTTGCAGAGTGCCCTGTTGAAGCTATTTTTGCAGAAGATGACGTACCAGAAGACCAACAACAATTCATCGAGTTAAATGCGCGCTTATCACAAGTATGGCCTATCATCACCGCCCGTAAAGAACCCTTAGAAGATGCCGATGCAATGAGCAACGTACCCAATAAGCTAGAATTGCTCATAGAATAACGCTTGCACAATGTATAAATAGAAAAAGAGGCTTTATCAGCCTCTTTTTCTATTTAAAGCCGGTCTAGCTAAAAATTATGTGTATATTGCAAACTGACAATATCAACACTGCCCTCAAAATCCCCAGTAATACGGCCATTACCTGTCGCCAACTGGTTATCATCAATTTCAGCATCACTTAAAAATAAATGCGTGTAACCAATATCAAATGTAGACATTGGGCTCGCAATATAACTTGCACCTAATGCTACCCATTTTCTATCGTTACCAGGAATACGCGCAGTACGGAACTCCTCTTTAATCGCCTCTTCATCATAAGCAGCTCCTACACGTAATTTAAGCTTATCACTATAACGATAACTAGCCCCTATTGAATAGCGCATCGTATTTTCCCAATTTTCTGGCGTGAGCGTTAATAATGCGCCTGAATCTCGCACTATCCTAAGTTCCTCAAATCGACTCCAGCGTGTCAATGTTGCATCGGCCATTACATCCCATTTACTATTAACACGGCTAAACAAGCTTACAGAGAAACTTTCTGGTAAATCAATACCTGCTTTAATATCGCCATTAGCTGGCGTAAATGCAGCGGGTAGTGCCGCCGGCGCTTTAAATTTAGCTTTTCCTTCTAAGCGCTGCTTCACTTTGGAACGATATGCTACGCCAACACGCGTATCTGATGTAACCTGATAAATAGCGCCTAAATTAAATCCATAGCCCCAATCATCACCCTTCACTTTCACTGAACCTTCACCAAAAGGACCGAAATTAACTGATCGCGTCAAAGTTGCTTCTGCGCGCATGGCTGAAACACCAAACCCCAGCGATAACCGCTCATTTACCTTAAACGCAATAGAAGGGTTGATATTAATTGTTTTTACTTCTGATTTATTTGCTTGAAAACGTCCTAACCACTCATCATCGTATTCGGTTTTAAGACCAAACGGAGCGTTCACGCCCACACCTATCTTTATTGACGGACTTAACTCCGTCATCAAGTAAAAGTTTGGCACGAAAGCTAAATCACCTGCATTAGGCCCCTCGTCCCCTAATGGTTTACCAGCCCCAGCAATTGATCCTCTATCTTTAAATTCTGCATTAGGCTTAATTAAATGCAACGCACCGACCGCCTGCATCCCATCAATATAAGTCATGCCTGCTGGGTTAAAAAATATGGTACTCGCATCTTCAGCTGTTGCCGCCGCTCCCGCAAATGCATTCCCCATGCCACTGGCACTTTGTTCAATTAAAGCAAAACCTGCCGCCTGTACACTCGTGCTGGCCATTAGCACAAAACCAAACGCTGCTCTTTTTATGTTGTTTTTACCATTCATATAAAACACCCCTTAACGATTTTTATGACGCTTATTTATTATAATAATCAATGTCATCCTACTAATTTTTATAGCATTAGTACAGCTTTACACGTGCCCACACTAGATGCACAGGTGAAAATGTAGTAAAAATGAGGAATAAACAACGGTAACTTGATTTATACTGAAGTTTCTACAACAAAAATTTAAAATATTTATGGATGCCGTCTCTAGTATTGCTCTTGCAAGCGGCTTAAGCTGGGCTAGCGGTTTAAGACTTTACGCAACCATATTTATCGTGGGATTGCTTGTAAAGTTTCAATTCATTACAACACCTGCCTCGTTAGAAATTTTAAGCCATCCTGTCGTACTTGGTGTTGCAGGTTTTCTTACTGTAATTGAGTTTTTGGCCGATAAAGTTCCATATATTGATAGTGCATGGGATAGCATACAAACGTTTATTAAAATCCCCGTTGGCGCCTTGCTCGCCATGGGTGCAATTAACAGTAGCGACCCCATTATTACAACTATTGCAGCATTATTGGGCGGCTCACTCACTGGCATGACGCACGCAACAAAAGCAGGTAGCCGCGCGCTCATCAACACATCCCCAGAACCTGTCAGTAACATTGCCGCCTCATTAGGAGAAGAAGGCCTTTTCTTGGGTGGTGGCTGGTTGGCACTGATGCACCCTGCTTTATTTATCGGGGTTTTATTTGGTTTTATTGTACTGATGTTTTGGATGCTGCCTAAAGTTTGGCGCGGGGTTAGATCCATATTTAGTAGTATTGGTAAAATTAACAAACCTAATTAAGCTGCTTACAGTTATTAATTATTACTTGTAGTTACAAAGACATCCAAACTATCCGTTTCAATACGGCTATATGCGATAATCTAGCTTTAATTCAATCAATAATTTAAATAAGAAACATATGATCACGACACTCATCATGGTTGCAAGCATCCTTTTCTTGGCCTTGCAGCTAGAAGACAAATTTAAAGTCCCCTCCCCACTTGGCTTAATCACCTTATCCTTTATTGCACACTATGCTTTCAAGCAAGTGCCCGTGATGACAGGCGATGCCCAAAGCTTTGCTAGCCTAGTCATTTTTTTATTACCCATACTATTAATATCAGATTCGCTAGAACTTAGATTAAATGATCTCAAGAAACATGGTTTAAGTTTGCTCTATTTATCGGTCGTTGCTGTTGCAATGTCCATACTCATGGCCTTATCGATATCTGATTGGCTTTTCGCAGAACAACAACTCAGCGCAGCTGCAATCATTATTTTATTTGCGATGGTGCTGGCAACAGACCCTGTTTCTGTTGTCAGTATTTTCTCTAAATTTGAACTCCCACATCAATTAAAAATTCTAGCTGAGGGTGAGAGCCTATTTAACGATGCAACGGCGCTAATTATATTTGTGTTTATTGGCCTATATGCACTTAATGGCGCGACAATAACTACAGCATATGTCGCTGAAATCAGCATAGCCGTCATATTAGGCTCACTTGTTGTGGGTGTCGGCATTGGCTTTGCTGGTCTTATGTTATTAAAAACCACACACAACAGGACTGCTGAAATGATGATAGTCGTGCTTTCTGGTTACAGTGCTTTTGAGCTAGCAGAACATTTTTATGTGATTCTCAACCTGTTTGGCGCGCACTCTCATATGCATTTATCAGGCATATTGGCTTGCATTTTTGCCACAATCACGGTCAATCACTTAATGAACAAATCAATTGATGATGAAAATGAACAAATTGACCAAGATGAAGCAGTGTTAGAGAAAGAAGCACGTAAGAAAAATACATCCATGGGTATTTTTGGCGCTGTGTTAAAGCGTGTAAAAGCCACCATTGACGAACGCAACCGTCATCTACGCAATAAAGAAGACATACAACTACTGGCCTTAGTCGCCAACACTATTCTATTTATCGCCATGGCCGAAATGATTAACTTGAAACTACTCTGGCAATATCGCGTTGAAATTATTGTTATGTTTGCTGCTACTACAATCATCCGTGCCGCCATGATGAGCATCTTTGCACTCATTACTAACAAGACAGAAAAAATGGTCAACATTGGTCCACGCTGGTGCACTGTACTTACTTTTGCTGGGATTAAAGGCGGCCTTTCTATTGTCATGCTCACCATGATCCCACCTTCATTTGCTCATCTTGAAATGTTTAAAGCCATTGTGATTGGCGTCATCATGCTTTCTACCTTTGTTTATTCAGTGATATTGATTTTGTTTATCAATCGCAATCAAACTGTGTTTTTAAGCGAAAAAAATGCGGAGTTGGCCAATTATCATGGTTAACAACAACTAACTAAGTGACTTAAATTAATGTAAGCACTAGCGCAAACGCCATTTCGCAGGTGAGATACCTAGATGACGTTTGAAAGTCCGACTAAATGCCGCAACATTTTCATAACCTACAGCTGCTGCAACTTTTCCAACACTTTGTACTGATTCATCCAATAACCGCCCAGCAACATTCATTCTCCATTTTGTCACATAAGCCATTGGGCTATCACCTAATGCTTTTGAAAAGCGTGCGGAAAACCTTGATGGCGACATCGCAACACCTTGCGCCAAACGATTAACCGACCAGCATTCATTCGGCTTCGTGTGAATCATCGACATTGCTCGGCCAACCACGGGGTCTCTGACACTAAGAAACCAACCAGCGTTTCGGGGGGCGTTCTCTAAATGCGCCCGCATCACTTCTGCACAAAGCAGCTCCAGCAAACGCTCAATCATAAACGTGCATTGTATCGTCTGCTCTATCTCCCTATTCAAGCAATTAAGTACTGCAGGCAAATTATGCAATGTACCCCCTTGTTGACCTGATACGTGCAACACCTCAGGCAATGAAGAAAAAAGCGGGTTCATCTCTACATTACGCATCATAAAAACGCCACATACAACAGACGTACTGCGTGCTTTATTAACGCCATTAGGCTTAAAGGGATTTTGGCCATCTACTAGTATTGATTCGACTGGGACAGACTTCTTAAATTCTAGCTGAGAGATTGTATGCGCCAAACCTCCAAAAACAATAGCCATTTCACTGGCTTCAACCAAAATGGAATGACCCGCTTGTGGCGTAACTTCCATAAAACCACGTTTTACGTAATGAAAAGCAACTACACGCACATCAGCCCCTACTTTTAACATTGCCGCTAGCTTATCAGCATCAGGAACCTCAACACCCCAAGGTGGCACATACGCTTCGCTTATTAACAAACTACCACTGACGCGCATAGGATTCAGCGCCTCGCTTAAAATGCACTTATTATTCTTTATATAAGTTGTTTCAGCATAATTATTAGTTGATATATGCATATTTAATACTATAAATTGTAGTTAATATGCGTATTACAGTAACACTTAATATAAGGAGTTTCAATATGGCCATGCTCACAACAGCAGCTTTTGCTGTTTTTCTAGATCTCATGATGATCATTTACACACTTTGGGTTGTATCCTTAGGCGATAAAAATGGGAAATTATCCATCAGCATAGGCTTAGGTATGCTGACATGGTTAGGCCTGTTACATTTAGGCCTGTCTACAAAAAAACTTTTTCCTGAAGATATCTCAGGCATCACCTTCTTAATCGTTATTTTTATCGCTGTAGGTGCTGTAGGCGCCTTGTTGCTACTAGTTAAACCAATAAGAAGCACTGTAATGGCACTTACCCAACGACAATTATTGCTCCTACAAGGTATACGAGTGTTTTTTGGGGCCAACTTTTTAATGCAGGCTAGCATAGGTGGCTTACCGCTGACATTCGGCATCTTAGATGGCTGGACCCACATATCAGCAGGGTTTTTAGGTTTAATCGCAGCGTTCACATTAGCTGCTAACGCCAACGGTGAAAGACGGGCATGGTTTGCTAATTTATTCGGTGTGGCTGATATTTTAGTCGTCGCCAGTACACTATCACTTTTATTGTTGCCTACACTCACCCCACACCACCCTATGATGTATGCAGTTTTTCTACCAGCACCACTATGGCTTTGGTTCCATTTGATATCAATGTACAAACTTCTCCAACACAAAGATAAACCTGCATTACAAATACAACAAGCATGATTATTCATTCTAAGCAATATTACGGACGAGATGCTAGCAATCGTATTAGTCAAACCAAAAGACAGGGAATAGAAGGTGCCAGAGCTTTAATTGAATCGTTCTACTATGCTTTTAATCAGCGCGACATGTGCGTATTTTCGCAAGTATGGGCAGATCATGCACTAATTCAGCTAAATAACCCTCTAGGTGGAATTCTCCGAAGCTATGAGTCAGTTTCTAATTTGTACCAAAATATTTTCAATTCATCTACAAAGGTGTGGGTGGGGTTTAATGATATTGTTGAATTTCAAACCGACGATATGGTGGTTTTTGCTGGGCGCGAAACTGGCGAATTTACCAGTGGGAAGGATACCATTTCGCTTGAGGTTCGGACCAGCCGTGTTGCACAGTGGTTAGGTGTAGATGCAGGCTGGAAGCAAACACACCACCATGGTTCAATCGACAACCCATATCTTCTTGCAGAGTATCAACAAGCAGCCAGCAAATAAAAATAAGTAATCATATTTAAAATTAATTAATGAGGATGTAAATGAACATTACTACAGAACTATATTGGTTAACACTTACCATCACAATGACAGCTTTTTTTTGGATACCTATGATTATTAATCGCATATTAGAAACTGGAGTTTGGGCAACACTATTGCCACCATTATTAACTCCCAAAGCACAATGGGCAGAAAGACTCAAACGCGCACATGCAAACGCAGTTGAAAATCTTGTGGTCTTTGCGCCATTGGTTCTAGCGATTCAAGTAACTAATATCAGCACATCGGCCACGGCAACAGCATGTATATTGTATTTTTTCGCAAGGATGATACATGTAATAGCTTACATAGCTGCCGTGCCACTGGTCCGCACCTTAGCTTTTACAGTGGGGTTCTTTAGTCAAATGACACTTGCAGTTACTTTACTAAAATTAATTTAAATAATTAAGGAAACATTTAAAATGAACATCAAATTTTACTATGGGTCTGGCTCACCATTCGCTTGGAATGTATGGCTGGCACTAGAACATAAACAACTACCTTATGAATTAAATGTAATGTCGCTACAGAATGGTGACTTAAAAAAACCTGAATTTTTAGCCCTGAATCCGCATGGAAAGGTACCAACTTTAGTTGATGATGACATCACAATTTGGGAGACTTCAGCCATTATTGAGTACCTAGAAGAACGTTACCCTACACATTCAATTTTCCCAACCAATCTAAATGATCGTGCAATCGCCCGTCGCTTAGCCGCAGAAGCTTATAGCTATTTATACCCTGTAATAAGGCGATTAATGTTACTTACTTTAATGCGTGATGGTGGGGATGGCGACCCTGAAGTTATTACATTAGAACTGAATAATCTAAGCCAAGAACTCAATTACCTTGAAACCACACTAACAAGCGAATATTTTGTTGGGGATATTTCAATAGCTGACTTTGCAATATACCCATTGCTAGCACTGGTTAAACGGCTCCATAAAAAACGACCAAAATTTGGTGTAGCTCCACTTATAAAACCGAACCTATTTGAATTTATGCAAACCATTGAACAGTTACCATTTTTTGCCAAAACCACACCTCCACATTGGAAAGGATAGATGATGTCTATAAGTATTAACAACCCTGTCTGCGTTATTGTGGGTGTCGGCCCAGGCAATGGTGCAGCTTTCGTGCGTAAGTTTTCTGAAGAAGGTTATCAAGTGGCTATGCTCGCACGAAATCACACATACATAGCAGAATTGTCCAAAGAAATTAAGAATGCCTACGCCTACCAATGCGATGTTACTGATGCCACCTCAATAGAACAAGTATTCGCTTCCATCCGTATTAAAATGGGGGAAGTCGATACGCTCATTTTCAACCCAGGGGCAGGCGTCTGGAAAAACGTAGAAGAAATATCAGCGGATGAATTCGAACAATGCTGGAGAGTTAATGCGCTAGGTGCCCTACTCGTTTCGCAGCAGGTCATTCCAGAAATGAAAGCAAACCAGCATGGCAACATCATATTCATTGGTGCCACAGCTTCCCGTCGTGGGGGTGCCAATACAGCAGCTTTTGCACCAGCTAAAGCCGCCCAAAGAAGCCTTGCTGAATCAATGGCACGTCATCTTGGAAAGTCAAAAGTTCATGTTTCAACCGTTATTGTAGATGGCGTCGTCAGCACATCGCATACTCGAAAAATGATGCCAAACAAACCAGATGATTTTTTTATACAACCAATAGGTTTAGCAAATACTATATTTGGCCTCACACTACAAAATTCATCTTCATGGTCATCAGAAATTGAAGTTCGTCCTTTTGGAGAGATTTGGTAAAAAGGAGATATCTTAACTTTTCCACACCTCTGTTTTTCTAATAACGAATAAGCCAAGCAACAGATAAACGGCCATCGCTATTGCTAAACCAGAAGGTGCATACCAAACAAAAGGCACAACAATACCTGCAGACACAGTAGAAAGCAGCATTTGCATAAATGCTTGCCCAGATGCCGCAGTACCACGGATTTTTGGATGTCTATCTAGCGCAGCAAGTGAGAGTATCGGCATACACATGGCCATGCCGATATTGAATAAAGCAATGGGAAGAATGTTGGCAATCAAGCTGGCTGGTTGCGTAAAGCAAATGATTAGATTCAGTACAGCCATTAACCCCATCCACAGATATGCCAACTTAATTACTTTCTGTGATGTATATTTTCCTGCTACATGCTTAGCAAGATATGAACCCAAGACCATGCCTGTAACCGTTGGTATAAACAAATACGCATATTGCTGTGGCGATAAACCTAAATGCTTACCCAAAAAAACAGGGCTAGCTAACACGTAAATAAAAAATCCTGAGAAATTAACCCCAATCGCAATGATTAAATTTCTATACTCGCTGTCCCTAAAAATGGCCTTATAGCTTAACAATACATTATGCGTAGAAAGTTTAAGGCGTTTTTCTACTGGCATGGTTTCTGGCAGAAATTTAACGGCCGCCCACAAACTAAACGTGGCATATATGGCTAAAAATATAAAAATAGCTTGCCAATGAATGCCAAGCAATATGCCGCCAATAATCGGCGCTACCGCAGGCGCGATACCGAATAACATTTGTACTGTTGCCATCACACGTTGGGCTTGCGCACCTTGGAACAAATCACGCACCATCGCACGCGCAACGGTATTACCTGCTCCGCCACTCGCACCTTGTAATGCTCTAAAGAACCATAGCGTTTCTACATTAGGAGCGAAGGCGCAGCCTATACTCGCCAGAACAAAGATACTCAAACCCCATTTAATCGTTGTGATACGGCCAATAGCATCCGAAATCGCACCATGCCATAAGGTCATAGCAGCATAAGGTAATAAATAAAAAGTGAGGCTTTGCTGAATTTGTATATTGCTTGCGCCTAACTCATCTGCCATGACATGAAATGCGGGCAAATAAGTATCAATCGCAAATGGTGCTAGTGCAGCCAAAGCGGCTAAGGCGTAAACTAGAAAAATAGAATGTGTTTTCAACTTATAATCTTTTTATATATCAATAATTTAAATATGATTTTTAATGTTAAATATTTAAAAAGGCGCATCAGCTGCGCCTTTGATTATAACGTCTAAATGCTAAGGTACTCCGTGGTAGTCTTCAATCCGTTCTTTATCACCTTCAGCGTACTTTTTAGAGTTTGCATTGGTTCTAAAAATAATAGGTTTTTCAGCTAGCACCGGGTTCTGGGAGTCTTCAATTGCTTGTTCAATCAAGTGGTGGTTCGGTGAAAGTGAACAAACTGGATCAGCACTCTCAGCATCACCAGATAGTAAGAATGCTTGGCAACGGCAGCCACCTAAATCATTTTCTTTCTCAGAGCAACTACGGCAAGGCTCTTTCATCCAGTCATCACCACGATATTTATTAAAAGCTGGCGACTCTTTCCATGCATACTCAAGCCCATGCTCCCGTACGTTAGGGAACTCGATATTAGGTAGTACACGCGCTGAGTGACACGGCAACACATCGCCATTAGCTGTCACAATCATAAATACCTCACCCCAGCCATTCATGCACTTCTTAGGACGGTCGCTAAAATAGTCTGGTACAACAAAGAAAATCTTCATTTTACTACCAGACTTTTCTCTATACTCGTTCGTCACTCTCTCAGCTTCTTCCACTTGTTCTTTTAGTGGCATTAACTGATTACGGTTGACTAAAGACCAGCCATAATACTGTGTATTAGCTAACTCAATATAATCCGCACCTAAAGCCTCTGCCATTTCTAAAATTTCTTTAAGGTGCTCAATGTTATAGCGGTGAATAACAACATTAAGCACCATCGGGTAACCATGATTTTTAATCATCGCCCCTACTCTTTGCTTAAGCTTAAAGGTTTTAGTATTGGTAATGAAGTTATTAATCTCTTCCGAAATGTCATGCATAGAGAGCTGAATATGATCTAAACCGCCATCTTTAAATGCTTGAATACGCTTTTCCGTTAAGCCGACACCTGATGTCAGTAAGTTACTGTAATAGCCAAGTTTTCTTGCTTCGACAACAATATCTTCAATATCATCACGCAGTAATGGTTCGCCACCTGAAATACCCAGTTGTAGCGCTCCCAACTTACGGGCATCACGTAATGCTTGTATCCATTGCTCCGTATTGAGCTCATTCTGCGTATGTTTATCATAGTCGGTTGGGTTAAAACAAAATGCACACTGTAGCGGGCAACGATAAGTGACCTCTGCCAACAGCCACAATGGCTGTGTCTGTGTGACGTTAGCAGCAACACCATTATTTTTGGCTTGACCACTAAGTTCTTTTTGAACAACTGATTCACCCAAAGATGTAGATTGTGTCATTTTACTGCTCCTAAATTTTAGTTAAGCTTGCGTATCCAAGCTTTGCCATACGCCATATCAAACATACTAATAATGTCCGCTTCAATTCCTTCAGCATCAGGAAAAACCGTCTTCAGCTCTTCCACAATATCACCTACTGTTGCTTTGCCATTGATACGCTTCATCACTTCCCCTGCCCCACCATGCAACTTAACCATGCCTTCTGGGAAAAGAATCACGTAGCTTTCTTGTGCTTCTTCCCATTGGAAACGGTGATGCAATGCAATGTCGTATATATCTGAGTGTTGGATATCATTTTCCATAGTTCGTTCTTACCTCTTAGTCAAATTTAATAACAGGCTGGCGGTTATATTCAACGCCTTCTGTCGTCATGTTAGTTGATGCCAGCATAATGGAATCTGCCAATACCCAAAGCACATTTAGTTTGAATTGCAGAATATCCAAAGCTTTCATCTGCATCTCTCGCGAAGTGCTGAAGTATTCAAGCGTGACTTCCAAACCTTGTTCAACGTCACGGCGTGCTTCTGTCAGGCGTTTTTTAAAGTACACCAAGCCACTCTCATCAATCCAAGGGTACATGCTTGGCCATGAGCTAATACGTTGCTGATGAATATGCGGTGCAAACAACTCCGTTAAACTGGAGCACACGGATTCTTGCCAAGAGCGCTGTTTCGCAAAGTTGATATATGCATCAACAGCAAAACGCACACCAGGGCTCACCATTTCTAAGCTCACTATTTGTTCGCGGCTAAGGCCGACAGCCTTACCTAGTTGAATCCAAGCTTCAATACCGCCCATGGCATCACTAATCCCATCATGATCGGTAATACGCACCACCCACTGCTTACGCACTTCAACATCATCGCAATTTGAAAGAATCGCACCATCTTTCATTGGAATAGAGATTTGATAGTAAAAACGATTCGCTACCCAACATTGCAGTTGTTCTTTACTCAGTTTCCCTTCATACATCATCACATGGAACGGATGGTAAATATGATAGCCCTTACCTTTCTCGCGTAGTTTTTCTTCAAACTCCTCACGTGTCCAAGGTTTTAAATCTTTTTTTTCTGTACTCATTATTTCTCTCTCCAAAACGCTTTAGTACTAAAAATGTTAATGGCTAAATGAGGCTAGGCACGATAAATTTTTTGAACGCCACATACTAAAGTATGTAAGTGATAAAAAATTTTGAAGCAACAACGTCTCATAACGGCATTAATATTTTCTAAAGAATGATATCCATGCCATCATAAGCAAGCTCAATCCCTGCCGTATTCAAGGTAGCACGTTGTGGTGATTCTTCATTGAGAATCGGGTTGGTATTATTAATATGAATCAGTATCTTGCGTGGTTTTTCCATCGCGTTCAGGATACTCATAATACCGCCTTCACTTGACTGATCTAAATGCCCCATTTCGCTGGCTCGTTTATCACTAATACCTTCTTTCGACATTTCATCATCTGTCCAAACAGTACCATCAATTAAGATGCAATCGGCGTTGCGCATGTATGCCAACACATGCGGTTCAGCTTCACCCAAACCGGGCGCATAGAATAAGCTCTTACCTGAGCGAGTGTCTTTAATATGCATACCGATATTATCGCCAGGAACTGTGTTTCCTCGGTGCGGAGAGTATGGTGGTGCCTCACTCAGTAATGGCACGGCTGTAAACTCAATACCTTCTGCAGTAGGAATAGTGAACGTCGATTGATCAGTCGCAATTTCATGGTGATTAATACCACGGAAATGCCCCAAAATATTAAAGACGGGGAATCCTGTTGTTAAGTCGCTTTTAACCGCATCAGTACAATAAATATCCCACGGTTTATTGTGTTCACGCAGGGTTAATAAGCCAGTAACATGATCGATTTGCGCATCCGTAATGACGATGGCTGAAATAGCTGTATCTCGGACTTGGCGAGCAGGTTGAATCGCAGGAAAACTATCTAATTGTTTCTTAATGTCTGGAGAAGCATTGAATAATATCCAGTCGGTTCCATTGGCACTAATAGCAATCGAAGATTGGGTACGCGGTGTAGCTTTGATGGTACCAGCACGAACCCCTTTACAGTTTTCACAATTACAGTTCCACTGTGGAAATCCGCCGCCAGCACCTGAGCCTAAAACATGAACATGCATAAAAACATTCTCTTTGTTAGATAAAACTTAATTATAGATGTAAAAAAGGCTGCCATGTGGCAGCCTAATAGTCAATAATGAATTATTTATTCATTACGTACATTGTCACTTCAAAACCAAAACGCATTTCTGTAGCTGCTGGAGTTGTCCACATAATATTATCCTTAATAAAATAAAAAATATTACAACATCTTGCTAAGCTTGTTTGTTGTAACGTGAATAAATTATGCTCGCTACCAGCAATCTGCAACACCGCTAACTTACTTGAATATAACTAAGTAATTTCATGATACAAACATAAGTCATTAGCTATTGATAATTTTTTGCCTGCGCTTACGTACTGCTGATGCCATCATTTCCAGTATTCCGACACTATCATCCCAACCCATACATGCATCAGTAATAGATTTTCCATACTCTAGTTGCCTACCTGGCATATGTTGCTGCTTGCCTTCATTAAGATGCGACTCCAACATCAATCCAATAATACGTGCGTCGCCATTTGATAGCTGTCCCGCCACATCACGTGCCACTTCTTTTTGCAACTGATATTGTTTTTGGCTGTTTGCATGGCTGCAATCAATCATAACTTTTGGTGTTAGGCCAGCCTCTTTCAACTCTCCACATGCACTATCCACATGTTTAGCACTGTAATTTGGTGTTTTTCCACCACGCAAAATAACATGACAATCATCATTACCCGTCGTTGAAATAATGCCTGACCTACCCTCTTTGGTCACAGATAAAAAATGATGTGGGCTTGATGCTGTTCTAATGGCATCAACTGCTGAGCGAACACCACCATCCGTGCCATTTTTAAAACCTACTGGACAGGATAAGCCAGAAGCTAATTCTCGATGCACTTGTGATTCTGTCGTACGCGCGCCAATAGCGCCCCAGCTCACCAAGTCAGCCGTATATTGTGGTGTAATGGTATCTAAAAACTCCATCGCGGCTGGCACACCCAGCGTATTAACATCTAACAAAAACTTACGTGCGCGTTTTAGGCCTTCGTTAATATGGTAGGTGCCATCGAGATGCGGGTCGTTGATTAATCCTTTCCAACCAACCGTTGTCCGTGGCTTTTCAAAATAAACACGCATCACAATCAACAAATCAGATGCTAAGTGTTTACGCACCTCTAATAAACGACTTGCGTATTCAAGCCCAGCTTTGGTATCGTGGATTGAACATGGTCCGACAACTACAATTAAACGATCATCTAAACCATGTAAAACACGATGGATAGCAGCACGTGTTGCCATAATATTTTGCGTGCTGGCATCATCCCCCTTAAGCTCTGCAACTAAAGCGGCGGGTTTGATTAACTCTTTGATCTCTAAAATGCGGACATCGTCAGTCATCAGTTTTTCGAAATCTTGTTTTTCGTGTTCAGTCATTTGGTTTTACAATCGATTCTAATACTTCTAAAAAACGTTTATTTTCAGAAAACAAACCCACACTAACGCGCAAATATTCAGGCATTTCGTAATTTGCAATAGGACGCACAATAACACCACTATTGAGTAATTTATTGTTCACTTCACTCGCGTTTTTTACCGAAAAACTAATAAAATTAGCATGTGACTCAATATATTCAAGCCCTAATTGATCTAGACCTTGCATGATTTGACACATACCAGCTTTATTCGCAGCATAACTTTTTGCCACAAACCCTTCATCGCCTAAAGAGGCTATTGCAGCAGCTTGCGCAACTGAATTAACATTAAATGGCTGGCGCACACGGTTCAAAATATCTGCTACAGCTGCATGCATTAAACCAAAACCAATACGCAAACCAGCCAAACCGTATGCTTTAGAAAAGGTACGCGAAATAATTAAATTATCAAACGCTGATAACCAGCTAATGGCTTCAGACTTTAATGTATCTGACAAGTATTCATCATAAGCTTCATCCAGTACCACTAGTACATTTTTCGGCACTTGCTTTAAAAAAGCATATAGCACATCTTTAGCAATTAGAGTCCCTGTAGGGTTATTAGGATTAGCGATAAATATTAAACGTGTTTTAGCTGTAATAACTTTTAAAAAACCATCTAAATCATGCGCGTAATCTTTTGCCGGTACAACAACTCCTGTTGCACCAACCACTTGCGTTACTAGTGGGTAAACCGCAAAAGCATGCTGGGAATAAATCGCTTCAGTGTTTGTCTGTAAAAACGCACGTGCCAGCAACTCTAAAATATCATTCGAACCATTACCAAATATAATTTGATTTTCACACACATTAAACTTTTCGCAGATAATGCCACGTAAAGCAAAACAATTACCATCAGGATATCGTGCAATATCTGCCATCGCTTCTTCTATAGCCATTTGCGCTTTAGGGCTCATACCTAAAGGATTTTCATTCGAGGCTAGTTTAACGATATCAGCCTCGTTCAATCCTATTTCTCTTGCAACATCAGAGATGGGTTTGCCACCTTGATAAGGTGCAATCGCTCTAATATAGTCTGGCGCTAATTCCGACAAATTCATGAGCTGGCTACTCACTATATAACGGCTACAGGATAGGAGCCCAACACTTTAACAGACGAAGCTCGGTCTTCTAAATCTTTTAATGCTGCTTGAACTTTTGTATCTGACTGATGCCCTTCAATGTCGAGAAAAAAGACATAATCCCACAAACCCTGTTTAGAAGGCCGTGACTCTAGTTTCGTCATGCTGACACCATGACGTGCTAATGGTTCTAACAAATCCACCATTGCACCAGGTTTGTTTTTAGTCGTCAAAGCTAGCGATGTCTTATCGCGCCCCGATACTGCAACATCCGCATGACCTAGAACCAAAAAGCGCGTTGTATTATTAGGATCATCCTCAATATTTTCTGCTAATACATTCAACCCAAAGAGTTCTGCCGCACGCCTGCTAGCAATAGCCGCAGCAAACGTACCATCAGCAGTCACCAAGTCATGAATCATTTGTGCAGCGAAGGCATTGCTTGTAACAGCCTCACGCTGTACATTTGGCAATAATTTATTCAACCATTCATGGCATTGAGAAAGTGATTGGCTATGTGAGAAAACATGTGAGATTTCGCTTATATCTTCTTGTTTTGAAAGCAAACAATGACGCACAGGAAGGTTAACTTCACCACAAATTTTAAGTGGACTAGCCAACAACAAATCCAATGTCAAACCAACCGCACCTTCAGTGGAGTTTTCAACGGGCACAATACCATAATCAGCCTGCTTTGCTTCAAGCGTACGAAACACTTCATCAATTGTCCCACAGACAACCGCATTACGGCCTTGGCCAAATTGTTTAAATGCAGCCTCTTCACTATAAGTGCCCAGTGGCCCTAAAAAAGCGATGGATAACTGCTTTTCTAAAGCACGGCAGTTTGACATCACCGATCTAAACACATTGCTAATCGCTTCATTGGAGAGCGGACCTTGGTTAGCTTCCTGCATGCGTCGCAACACCTGAGCCTCACGCTCAGGCCTATAAATTACGCCATTTTCTTTTAATTCACCAATAGCACGAGCGAGCTTAGCTCGCTCGTTTATTAATGCAAGCATTTTCTCATCGAGCGAGTCAATTTGGTCACGGTATTGTTTTAATTGATCATCCATTGTTATTAGGCCAATTAATATCTAACATGTTAATGGTAATGCACGCACATTTAGCACGCCTTCAAGTTGTCGAAGCGCCTCTATCACCTGGACAGGGACAGCAGAATCAAGATCAACCAATGTGTAGGCCATATCACCTCTTGAGTGATTAACCATATTGTGAATATTCAAGCCGGCACTCGCCATAGCAGTTGACACTTGAGCCAATAAATTGGGTACGTTTGCATTAGCAATCGCTAAACGAAAGCCTGATTCACGATTCATCTGCACATTGGGGAAGTTTACAGCATTTTGAATATTGCCATTTTCTAGATAATCCCGAAGCTGTTCTACCACCATAACAGCACAATTATCTTCTGCTTCTCGTGTCGATGCCCCCAAATGTGGAAGCGCCACTACCTGCGCATGATCTTTGAGCGTGTTAGAAGGAAAATCGCAAATATAGCTATGTAATTTTTTTGCATCTAAGGCAGCAATAACGGCTTGGTCATCAACAATACCTTGCCGCGAAAAATTCAGTAATGTTGCACTGTGCTTCATTAAAGCAAGACGTTCTTCATTCATTAAATGCTTCGTTGCGGCAACTAAAGGTACATGTAATGTGACAAAATCACTGTGCTTAATCACATCTTCAACACTATGCGCACGCTTCACCTGTGAGGATAAGCGCCAGGCAGAGTCCACTGAAATTTGAGGATCATAACCCAACACGCGCATGCCTAGTTTAAGGGCGGTATCAGCAACCAACCTACCTATAGCACCTAAGCCAATGATCCCCAATGTGTGCCCTGGCAACTCCATACCTGCAAACTGTTTTTTACCACCCTCAACCAATTTAGACATGGCAGCATCATCGCCTTTTAATGTATTCACAAACTTTAAGGCCGGCCCAAGATTACGTGCTGCCATTAGCATGCCTGTCAACACTAACTCCTTAACTGCATTTGCGTTAGCACCAGGGCTATTAAACACGGGAACACCGCGCTCGCTAAGCACATCAATTGGAATGTTATTAGTACCTGCACCAGCACGAGCGACTGCTTGCACGCTAGCTGGGATATCCATGGAATGCATATCATGAGAGCGCAACATAATCGCATCCGGCCCTCCATTCATATCACTAGACACTTCATAGCCATCAGCTGGAAAATGCTTTAGGCCTTTCGCTGAAATTTTATTAAGAACCAATACCTTGTGCTTACTCATGCGCTTCCATTCCCCTATACAACTATTTTAACAACCTAATAATCAACCTATTTTAATTGTGACTTTTCTCAAAACCCTTCATAAAATCAACCAAAGTTTTCACACCTTCCAACGGCATTGCATTGTAAATTGAAGCACGCATACCGCCAACAGAACGATGACCTTTTAATTGTAGCAAGCCATGATCTTTTGCTTCTTTTAAGAAGCTTTCATCTAGCGTTTCATCTTTCAGCGTAAATGGAACGTTCATACGTGAACGATTCTCCTGCGCCGTTGGGCAATTGTAAAAGTCCGTGCTATCCAAGTACTCATATAACAAGCCTGCTTTAAGGATGTTGGTTTTTTCCATTGCAACTAAACCGCCTTTTGCTTTAAGCAGCTTAAACACTAAGCCTGCCACATAAATAGCAAATGTTGGCGGCGTGTTATACATTGAAGCGTTATCCGCATGAGTCTTATAGTCGTACATACTTGGCGTATTAGGTAACGTCTCTCCAATTAAGTCTTCACGCACAATCACAATCCCCAAACCTGCTGGGCCGATATTTTTTTGCGAGCCCGCGTAAATCAATGCATATTTTGATACATCAATTGGACGTGAAAGAATATGCGAAGACATATCGGCCACTAATGGTACGTCACCTGTATTTGGCGTCTCAAAAATTTCAACACCACCAATCGTTTCATTCGAGGTGTAATGCACATAAGCTGCATCAGCATTTAGTTTCCATTCGTTTGGAGATGGCGCATAACTAAAATCTTTGTCAGCTGACGTCGCAGCAATATTCACGTCGCAGTATTTTTTCGCTTCAGCAATGGATTTTTTTGACCATTGGCCGGTATTAACATAGTCGGCCGTTTTTTTCCCACGCAACAAGTTCATCGGAATCATCGCAAACTGCGCCGAACCGCCACCATGCAAAAACAACACTTTGTAGTTAGCTGGAACTGCCATCAATTCACGCAAATCCTCTTCTGCCTCTGTTGCTATTTGCATAAACTCTTTACCGCGGTGTGACATCTCCATAACAGACATGCCTGAAGCATGCCAATCAAGTAGCTCCGCTTGCACCTGAGCTAACACCTCTTTTGGCAATACGGCAGGACCCGCGGAAAAGTTGTAAATCTGCATCATCTAAAAGAACTCCAAAAATTAAAAACTTATTATTCAACATCATCGTCCGTCTCGACGACTTTTTCTAGACCTGACAACTTCTCACCATCACCCAAATTAATTAGCGTCACACCCTGTGTTGCACGTCCCATGCCGCGGATTTCTTTCACGCGCGTACGAATTAATATGCCGCCCGTCGTGATTAACATAATTTCATCTTCATCGCTAACCAATTTAGCTGCGACAACAAGGCCATTGCGCTCACTAACCGCAATAGCTTTTACACCTTGCGTACCGCGTCCAGAATGACGAAAATCTGCTAGTAATGTACGTTTTCCATAACCATTTTCTGTCGCAACCAGCACTGATTGCTGATCTCCATCCGCAATCAATAGGGATAAAACTCGTTGTTTGGCTTTTAACTTCATACCACGCACACCGCGTGTAGCACGACCCATTGGGCGTACAGCATCTTCTGCAAACCATACTGCTTTTCCACCATCAGATACCAAGACGATATCATTTTGACCATTGGTTATTTCCGCACCAATTAAGAAATCATCCTCATCTAACCTAATCGCAATAATGCCTGACTTACGTGGCTTAGCAAACTCAGATAATGCTGTTTTCTTCACAGTACCTTTTGAGGTTGTCATAAAGATGTATTCATTATCAGTAAATTCTTTAACTGCAAGAATCGCATTGATTACTTCTCCCTCAGCCAGTGGGAACAAGTTCACAATGGGTTTGCCTCGTCCTATGCGACTACCCTGAGGCACTTCGTACACTTTCAACCAATACACCTGCCCTAAACTACTAAAGCATAAAATATAATCGTGGGTATTAGCGATAAATAGCTTATCAATAAAATCATCTTCTTTAGTTGGTGCAGCCTGCTTGCCACGACCACCACGACGTTGTGCACGGTACTCTTCCAGCGGCTGTGCTTTAACATAGCCAGAATGCGACAATGTCACCACAACATCTTGTGGTGTAATTAAATCTTCAAGCGACAAATCTTGCGTGTTTACTACAATCTCACTGCGACGCTCATCACCAAATTGCTTATTAATTTCTACCAATTCATCGGAAATCATTGTTGTAACACGTGTTGAATTTGCCAAAATATCTAGCAAATTAGCAATCACATCCATGATGTCTTTATACTCACTAACAACCTTCTCTTGCTCAAGCCCTGTTAATCGTTGCAGACGCATTTGTAAAATTTCTTGCGCTTGCACATCACTCAGCTTGTAACCTTTTGGTGTTAAACCAAAATCTACAGACAAACCTTCAGGTCGCGATGCCTCCATTGCGGCACGTTTAAGCATCTCCTCGACCACTGACGATTTCCATGTTGTCGCCATTAAGCTCACTTTTGCTTCGGGCGGTGTCGCTGCCGCTTTAATAATCGTAATCATTTCATCAACATTTTCTAAAGCAACGGCCAAACCTTCTAACACATGCCCCCGATCTCGGGCCTTACGTAATTCGAATGCAGTACGCCGCGTAACCACTTCACGACGATGACGTAAAAACGCTTCTAACATCTGCTTCAAATTGAGCAAGCGAGGTTGGTTATCTAATAAAGCAACCATATTCATACCAAAGGTATCTTGCAATTGCGTTTGCTTGTACAGGTTATTTAAAATTACCTCTGGTACTTCACCACGCTTGAGCTCAATCACCACACGCATACCTGATTTATCTGACTCATCACGCAAATCAGAAATACCTTCAATTTTTTTATTGTTAACAAGTTCAGCAACTTTTTCTACCAGCGTTTTTTTATTGACCTGATAGGGCAACTCGTCAATGATGATGGACTGGCGGTTGCCTGCTTTATCCAAATCCTCAAAGTGCGTACGCCCACGCATGATGACGCGTCCACGTCCAGTTCTATACCCCTCTTTCACGCCTGTCGTGCCATAAATAATACCTGCCGTTGGAAAGTCTGGTGCCGGGACAAGCTCAATCAGTTCATCAATCGTTATTTCTGGATTCTTAAGTAAGGCAAAACAAGCATCGAGCACCTCGTTTAAATTATGCGGGGGGATATTGGTCGCCATGCCGACAGCAATGCCTGAACTACCATTCACTAACAAGTTAGGAAAACGTGCAGGCATGATGAGTGGCTCATGTTCAGAACCATCATAGTTTGGTCCAAAATCAACTGTTTCTTTGTCGATATCAGCCAATAGTTCGTGGGATATTTTTGCCATACGGATTTCTGTATATCGCATAGCCGCTGCATTATCGCCATCAACTGAACCAAAGTTACCCTGCCCATCAACCAGCATGTAACGTAATGAAAAGTTTTGTGCCATGCGCACTATCGTGTCATACACAGCCGTATCACCATGTGGATGGTATTTACCAATCACATCACCGACAATACGAGCTGATTTTTTATAAGGTTTGTTATAGTCGTTGTTCAGCTCATGCATCGCATAAAGGACTCGCCTATGCACCGGCTTCAACCCGTCTCTAGCATCTGGTAATGCACGCCCAACAATGACGCTCATTGCGTAATCAAGATATGACCGACGCATTTCATCTTCTAGACTAATGGGGAGTGTTTCTTTGGCAAATTGATCCATATTTGATTCCGTTTTGAGTGATACGTCTGCTATCTATTTAGCATATTTTTATAGGATTTATAACGCATCAAATTTTAACATGTTTAAGTCATTAGAACAGTGTTATCAGTCCCTTTTTAGCGCAACCCCTCGGCATCTGTTTTTTTAAAAATTCACACCTACACAACATAGCGGAAGTTTATTTATATTACTTATTATAATGATTTATTTGATTAATATTACTAATCATAATGATAAGCATTTTATACCACACGCGACATCAATAAAACGATAGAATAGTTGGGAATTTCAGAATCCAATCTGAGGTAATACTAGAACTTACATAAAGGAGATTAACATGGCTGTATTAGTAGGCAAACAAGCACCAGATTTCACAGCAGCAGCTGTCATGGGTGACAATAGCATTAATGAAACCTTCAACTTATCTAATTACATCAAAGGAAAAGCTGCGGTTGTTTTCTTTTACCCATTAGACTTTACATTCGTGTGTCCATCCGAGTTGCTCGCCTTTGATCATCGCTTGGCTGACTTTAAATCTCGCGACGTTGAAGTTATTGGCGTTTCGATTGATTCTCATTTTTCACATCTTGCATGGAAAAACACACCGATTAACAACGGCGGCATTGGCAAAGTTGGTTATCCACTAGTAGCAGATATTAAACATGAAATCTGCCAAGCATATGACGTGGAAGCTGATGGTGGCGTTGCATACCGCGGCTCATTCTTAATTAATAAAGAAGGCGTTGTTGTTCACCAAGTTGTTAATGACCTGCCATTAGGTCGTGATATTGATGAAATGTTACGTATGGTAGACGCTCTTCAGTTCTTTGAAGAAAATGGCGAAGTATGCCCAGCTGGTTGGCAAAAAGGAAAACCAGGTATGGATGCTTCAACTGAAGGGGTCGCAAAATACCTTTCAGAAAATGCTGACAAGCTATAACACAAGTTTTTGAAAGCATAAACGGGGCATATGCCCCGTTTTTTATGTGCGCTATGATAACAAAATAGCCAAATCATCCATCAAGTCATCTACATGTTCTAAACCTACAGAAATACGGATTAAACAATCTTTAATGCCAGCTTCTGCCCTTTCTTCAGCTGACACACGGCAATGTGTCGTCGTTGCTGGATGTGTAATTGTGCTTTTAGCATCCCCTAGATTTGCTGTAATTGAAATCAAGCGTGTCGCATCAATCACTTGCCAAGCTGCTTCTTGCTCACTTTGGCCAGTCTTTGCTTTCACTTCAAAGCTGACAACACCACCACCAGAGCTTTGCTGCTTCATCGCTAATACATGCTGAGGATGTGACTGTAAGCCAGGATAATACACACGTGACACACGCGGTAACGATTCAAGCCATGTCGCTAGACTCAACGCTCGCACTGCATGCGCTTCCATACGTACGTGTAAGGTTTCTAGGCCCTTTAAAAACACCCAAGCATTAAAGGGGCTCATCGATACACCTGCAGAGCGTAAAAAGCCATAAACGGGTTCCATTAATGCTTTTGAGCCTAATACAGCACCACCTAAGCACCGTCCCTGTCCATCTATATACTTAGTAGCCGAGTGAATGATAATATCGGCGCCTAAATCTAATGGCTTTTGAATTGCTGGCGTACAAAAACAATTATCGACAACCAACTTAATATCCGACTTGTGTGCAATATTAGCCAATAAGGCAATATCGCAAATTTCCGTCATTGGGTTAGAAGGCGTTTCTACAAAAAATAGTTTGGTTTTGCTATTAATAGCTGCTTGCCAGGCATCAGCGTCAGTTAATGACACAAAGGTGACATCCAAACCCCAACGCTTCATGATGTTGCTAAAAAGCTGTACGGAAGTGCCGAAAATGCTGCGTGACGCAACAATATGATCACCCGTATCACACAAACTCATCACACAAGCCAATATTGCAGACATCCCAGTCGACGTGGCGATACATTGTTCGGCGCCCTCTAAAGCCGCTAGTTTATTTTGAAACATTGTTACAGTAGGGTTGGTAAAGCGCGAATAAATATTGCCTTGCTCCTTACCGCTAAACCTTGCTGCAGCTTGCGCTGCACTTTTAAACCGAAAACTAGAATTCAAGAAAAGTGCTTCGGAATTCTCTCCGATTTCAGTCGCTTCACTGCCTGCACGCACGTTTAATGTATCTGAATTATATTGTTTCACCATTATGTTCTCTTAATATCTTTAATGACTTACTGTAAGTTACCCAGTGACCAAAACTTGAGCACTAAAAAAACCCGTGTCAGCAAATAGCCAAAACGGGTTTTTACTCTCGCTTTAGCAGAATTTATAATGCGCTCGCAAGCTGAGTTAGGCTTTATTTAATGTTAGCCGCTCAAATCAGCGCAATTTAATTAAATCCCTAATCAAGAACCATGTCAAGCAGTTATTCAATATGGCTTGATTATCAACCTTACTCAACAACTTCTTCCTCACAATCCACTAAATTTAAATCCATCTGCGTGCTAGCATTTTTTAATTGCGGCTCATTCACTCCATCGCGACGCGCAGCTTCAATCACACTTAAATAAGCTTCGTCAATGTCGCCAGTGACATACTTCCCATCGAAACAACTACAATCAAACTCTTTAAGTTTCGGATTAGAAAGTGAGATATTCTTAACTAACGCATCTAAATCCTGATAAATCAGGCCATCAGCTCCAATTTCTTGACAAATTTCTTCATTAGTCCGGCCAGTGGCTAGTAGTTCATCACGACTGGGCATATCGATTCCATAAACATTAGGAAAGCGTACAGGCGGTGCTGCTGAAGCGAAGTAAACTTTATTAGCACCGGCATCACGTGCCATTTGCACAATCTGCTGTGACGTTGTACCTCGTACGATAGAGTCGTCTATTAATAGAACATTTTTTCCTTTAAATTCTATAGCAATTGGATTTAATTTTTGGCGTACAGATTTTTTTCTTAACGCCTGTCCAGGCATGATAAAAGTGCGACCTATATAACGATTTTTAATAAATCCCTCACGGTACTCTAAACCTAAGGCAATGCTGACTTGTAATGCACTAGGACGGCTTGTATCAGGTATAGGAATCACAACGTCAATGTCATAATCACGCCATTCTCGCTTAATCTTCTCTGCTAAGCTAGCACCCATATCTAGACGTGTTTGATACACGGAAACATCATCAATTAATGAATCTGGTCGGGCCAAGTAGACATATTCAAAGATACATGGGGTGAGCTTGGCATTTTCTGCACACTGACGACTAAACAAATTACCATCCATATCAATAAAAATCGCTTCACCAGGCTCCACATCACGCATTAAAGTGAAGCCTAATACATCTAACGCAACGCTCTCTGAAGCAACAATATATTCAGTTCCTTTTTCAGTTTCAGCCTTACCAACAACAAGAGGGCGTATGCCATGCGGGTCACGAAATGCTAAGAGACCAAAGTTAGCAATCATCGCCACTACTGCATAAGCACCTTTGCAGCGACGGTGGACACCAGCAACCGCATCGAAAGCCATATCCGTATTAAGCACTGCGCTTTTAGAGGTTTTTTCTATCTCATGTGCGAGCACATTGAGCAAAACTTCTGAATCAGATGTTGTGTTGATATGGCGAAGATCTTGACGAAACATTTCTGATTTCAATTGCTCAGAGTTCGTTAAGTTACCGTTATGTCCCAACACTATGCCAAAAGGAGAGTTAACATAAAACGGCTGTGCTTCGGCAGTACTTGATGAGCCAGCTGTCGGATAACGCACATGTGCAATGCCTGCATTTCCTTTTAAGCTACGCATATGCCGCGTTTGGAAGACATCTTTTACCAAGCCATTGCTTTTGTGCATATAAAACGTGTTTTCATCACAGGTAACAATGCCTGCAGCATCTTGCCCTCTATGCTGTAACACCAACAACCCATCATACAATAATTGATTGACAGGTTTTTTGCCTACAATACCTAAAATTCCACACATAAATGCTTATGCCTTTAACTTAAATATGCTATTTATATAAATTAGCCGAACTTAACATGTTTTGACAGGCCCTCTGGCAACCATGGAAATGCAGAAATAACTAACATTTCTAATGGCGAGCTCAACATTGCATTCCGCCATCTTTCGTCTTTAGGTATATCGGTCATCCCTGCTAAAAACACCAATATAGATACGATTAGCAAACCACGCGCAAAACCAAAAAAAGCACCAAAAAAACGGTTCAACCAATTAATTCCCACCATTTTAAAAATGCTAGTAAGCGCTGTAGCTAATAGATTAGCAATTAACAATACAAATAACAAAATAATCAAAAAAGCAGCGGTCGTTTTCAGCATTTCAGTCGGAATTGCATTCGGTAATAGTGGTGCAAGTTGAGAAGCGAAAGTTTTTGCAGCAACAATAGCCGCAGCCCAGCCAGCGATTGCCAGCACTTCTCGTATAGCACCTCGCATGATACTAATAACCAATGACAAGCCGATAATTACTAAAACAATATAGTCAAAACTAGTCAACTAAAATACAAGCCTCATTTTTGTTTAAGAACAATGCCAGTTAAACCACTATCTTTGATATTCTCTAATGCAATAATGGCTTCATTCCTACCAATAAATGCTGTTGTCCTTAATCGTATTTTTTCGCCTTTGGCCGTACTGATTTTTTCAGTTTTTGATTGATATCCTAAATCCTTCAATCTCATGGCTAATTTTTTAACATTTGCCGCATCTGAATAAACACCTACTTGCACATAATGTTTATCTGCCGCGTCTGCAATAGGATTAGCATTTGATTTAACCTCAACTGTTGGCTTGGCGGCAACTTTTTCCTTCTGTTTTGATTCAGCCTTTGGCTCAATCTTCACTGGCATTTCTATCGCCACCGAGTCCTCAACCACCTCGACAGACTCCTCAACCACATTATTTTCAAGAACGATACTGGAATCAAAGCCTGAAGTATCAAGTTCGTTAAATGGCACTTGGTTATCCATGGTAACAATAATATTTTCTTGTTGTTCACCCGCCTCACGATCTTCTAAAATCATAGGCAAGAAGATAATCATGAGTAGAACCAAAGCAATAGCACCAACAAGCCTGCGTCGAGCACGTTTCTTAAAGTTTAATGCTTGATCAGATTGACCTTTCTTCATTTATATCCTTTGAACATTTAAAGCCTCAATCGCACCAGCCACTGTATAAAACGAACCAAACACGATTATTCTATCATTGTTGTCAACTTCTATACAGGCTGCTTTCAAGGCTGAAGCCACATCATCAAACAATGCAACAGCCTCTTGCCCAGCCTGCATTCGCAATTGCTTCTGCAAAGCACTCGCAGTTGCTCCTCGCACATTATTCATGCTGGCAAGATACCAATCGGAAATATGTGGCATGACCTGTTTAATCACACCTTGGATATCTTTATCAGCTAACATTGCAAACACACCTAAAGTACGTCCAGCACATGTATTTTCTTTTAAATTTTCCGCAAGGGATTTGGCCGCCTGTGGATTATGAGCAACGTCAACAACAACCAGTGGTTTTTCATTGATTTTTTGAAAACGACCAACCAACTCTACTTTACTCAGCACGTTGGCAACATTAGCCATGTTGACAGGTAAAGCACCATTTAAATGGTGTACTGCACAGATGGCACACGCCGCATTATTTAACTGAAAATCACCTTGCAATGATAGATTATTTAAAGAAAAAACCTGACTGCCTAAGCTGCATTGCCAGCTATTTTTCATTTTTTTAACTTTAAAATCACGGTTAATTAAATGAAAATCTGCGTCTATTTCTTCCGCATAGTTGATAAGACTTATAGGAGGATTTTCATCACCACATATCGCCAGTTTACTTGCTCGAAATACACCCGCTTTTTCAACAGCAATTTTCTCACGCGTATCGCCTAAAAACTCCATGTGATCCAAATCAACACTTGTCACGATGGCGCAAACAGATTCAAATACATTAACGGCATCGAGCCTACCGCCCATTCCCACTTCTAAAATAGCCACATCAAGGCTAGACTGGGCAAAGTGCCAAATAGCCGCCAACGTGCCCATCTCAAAATAAGTCAACTGAATATCATCACGCGCTTCTTCAATGGCAGCAAATGCAGTGCACAAGCATTCATCAGAAATGGTTTGCTGGTTAACGCGTATGCGTTCGTTATAACGCATAAAATGTGGTGAAGTATAGGCACCAACACGATAACCAGCATTGAGATACATCGCCTCAATCATGGCGCATGTTGAACCCTTGCCGTTAGTACCAGCAATAGTAATAATAGGAAAATCTGGATTTAAATCAAGCTTGCTGACAACATCTCTTACTCTACCCAACCCCATTGCGATTGATTTAGGATGCAAAGCTTCTATGTATACAAGCCATTGCGCTAGCGTCGCAATTTTGGGGCTAGAATTAATCACACTGGTTACTTGCTAACAAAACAGTTCTAATCAAACTGCTTTTGTCGTATGCATCAAATTAGAAAAAATATTTGCTAATTTTTGACGCATTTCACGGCGGTCTATAATCATGTCAATAGCACCATGCTCTAACAAAAATTCCGCTCGCTGAAAACCATCTGGTAAAGTTTCACGCACAGTTTGTTCAATAACGCGCGGCCCAGCAAACCCAATTAAAGCATTAGGTTCAGCAATAATAATATCACCGAGCATAGCAAAACTAGCAGATACGCCACCCATCGTCGGATCAGTCAGTATGGAAATGAACGGCAAGCCCGCCTCGGATAACTTAGTCAACGCTGCACTTGTTTTCGCCATCTGCATCAGAGAAAGCAAACCTTCTTGCATACGAGCGCCACCACTTGCTGTAACACAAATAAAAGGGGCTTTAAGTTTAATAGCAGACTCCACACCGCGCACAAAACGTTCGCCGACAACAGAGCCCATAGAACCACCCATAAACCTAAATTCAAAGGCCGCAACGACTGCAGGCTTATCCAAAATTGCACCTTGCATCACAAGAAGGGCGTCATGCTCTCCTACTGCCTTTTGCGCAGCTTTCAAACGATCAACATATTTTTTACTATCTTTAAATTTCAATGCATCTACTGGCTGTATATTTTCACCGATATTTATACGGCCTTTAGGATCCAGTATGCAATCTATTCTTGTGCGCGCAGAGATACGGTTATGATGCGAGCATTTTTCACATACGTCTAAGTTACTTTCTAAATCTGTTCGGTACAGCACCGTTTGGCATGCATCACATTTACTCCATAAACCTTCTGGAACGTTACGTTTTTGTACAGACCCAACAACACGCTTAACCTTTTGTGGAATTTTATCTACCCAGCTCATGTCTTTTCCTCAATTTATCTTTAATCGATTGCAGCGCGTAACTCTTGCATTAGCGCGCTTATATTTTGAATCAATACGTCGTCACTTGATTCCTCAATAGTCAATACAGTACGACTACCAACAACAATTGCATCTGCAAATTCTGCCACACGTTTTGCTGTCGCTGAATCTTTTACACCAAAACCAACGCCTACTGGCAAATCACTTTTTTCTCGGATAGCTTTAACACGTGATTTCACTTCCTCAATATCCAAATTAGCAGCCCCTGTCACACCTTTTAATGAAACATAGTAAAGAAAGCCTGTTGCTTGATTCACAATCAAATCAATGCGAGCAGATGCTGTCGTTGGTGACAACAAGAAAATGCCATCCATATTGTTTTCTTTTAATTTTAATATAAACGCTTCACACTCTTCTGGTGGGTAATCTACTGTCAATACGCCATCTACGCCAGCACTTTTAGCCGCAACAACAAATGCATTAATACCCATTGCCTCAATTGGATTAGCGTAACCCATTAATATCACAGGCGTTTCATCATCCTCTTGACGAAATGTTTTTACAAGGTCTAACACTTTTCGCAAACCCACCCCATGTTTCAGCGCCCGCTCACTGGCACGCTGGATAACCGGACCATCAGCCATTGGATCAGAGAATGGCACGCCAAGCTCAATCAAATCCGCCCCATTTTTGACTAATGCATGCATTATTTCAACCGTATATTGTGGATGAGGGTCACCAGCCGTGACATAGGGAACTAGCGCTTTTCTATTATTTTCTTTTAGCGCATTAAAAGTAGATTGAATTCGTGACATATTTTAAAGTTTTATAAAGTAATATTTGAAAGCTTAGCAACAGTATTAATATCTTTATCGCCACGGCCTGATAGATTTACTAGCACAATTTGATCTTTATCCATTGTTTTAGCCATTTTTTCTGCATAGGCTATTGCATGACTAGACTCCAGCGCAGGAATAATACCTTCTGTAAGACATAGACGATGAAATGCGGCCATTGCTTCATCATCTGTTACCGCCACATATTCCGCCCGTTTAATATCTTTTAAAAATGCATGCTCTGGTCCAACACCAGGGTAATCCAAACCAGCCGATACTGAGTGTGTTTCGATAATATTACCATTGGCGTCTTGCATTAAATAAGTACGGTTGCCGTGTAATACGCCAACTGGGCTATTAGCTGTTAAAGGCGCGGCATGCCGGCCTGTTTCCAACCCATGTCCAGCAGCTTCAACCCCTATTAAGCGCACATCTGGCACATCAATATAGGGATGAAAAATACCCATGGCGTTTGAACCGCCACCCACACAAGCAACAATTGCATCTGGCTGACGTCCAACCATCTCTTGCATTTGTTCTTTCGCCTCAATACCAATAACACACTGAAAATCTCGCACCATCATTGGATAAGGGTGTGGCCCAGCAACCGTACCAATGATATAAAAAGTATCCGATATATTCGTCACCCAGTCACGCATTGCTTCATTCAGTGCATCTTTAAGCGTTTTAGAACCACTTTCTACAGGCACAACAGTTGCGCCTAATAATTTCATCCTATATACGTTAGGTGCCTGACGTTTCACGTCTTCACTACCCATATAAACAACACACTCCAAACCCAGGCGTGCAGCAATCGTTGCTGTTGCTACGCCATGCTGCCCTGCCCCTGTTTCTGCAATCACACGTGGCTTACCCATACGTTTCGCCAATAAAGCTTGGCCGATCGTATTGTTAACTTTATGTGCTCCCGTATGGTTTAAATCTTCACGCTTAAGATATATCTGCGCACCGCCTACTTTGTCTGATAGGCGTGCGGCATGATAAATTGGGCTCGGACGCCCTACATAATGCTTTAGGTCATATGCATACTCAGCTAAAAATGTCGGATCAAAGCGATACTTCTCATACATGACACGCAGCTCTTCTAGCGCTTCAATCAACGTTTCCGCTACAAAGGTACCGCCAAACTGACCAAAATGACCTTTTGCGTCTGGCATATCATATAACTGCATTAACAACTCCTAGTTTTTCTTACGGCTTGCATAAATTCTACGATCTTAGCGAGATCTTTTATCCCTTTTTTCTGCTCAACACCACCACTTACATCTACCGCATAAGGCTGTACCGTATTGATGGCTAAACCCACATTTTGTGCGTTTAATCCACCTGCCAAAATAACAGGCTTAGTTAAACTCGAGGGAATAAGCTTCCAATCAAACACCAAACCAGTGCCACCATAAGCAACATCAGAATAAGTATCTAATAATATTGCTTTAGCACCCTTAAAATCTAACGCACATTGTATCAAATTTGTGTCTGGCTTGACGCGAATTGCTTTGATATAGGGTAAAGAAACTTGCTCGCAATCTGCAGGCGTTTCATCTCCATGGAATTGGATAACATCTAGCTTTACTTGTGCAGAAATGGCCTCAACTTCGGTTTTACTTGCATTAACAAACAAACCCACCACGCTAACAAAGGGCGGCAAAGCGGCAACAATCTCTTTTGCAACCTCTATTGTCACGCTTCTTGGGCTTGATGCATAAAACACTAGCCCTATTGCTGCTGCACCTTGTTCGACGGCTATTAACGCATCCTCTACTGAGGTAATTCCACAGATTTTAACCCTAGTTTGCATCGTTCCCATTATATATTCCATCTAGCATACGCACATTTTAAACCCATGTTTGTCATTTGCTTAGCACTAAATAACATCCAGTTGACGCTGGCAGCTTGGCAGCAACCATTTTTTTTCATATTCTACTCGTGTTAAATAGAGCCCATTAGGTGAAAACGTTGGTGGAGAAAGTGTACGATCCTTATTTTTTAATAAGGTTTGGATGTGATTTGGCCTGTATTTTCCATTGCCAATGTAAATCAGTGCACCAATCATATTTCTTACTTGATGCTGTAAAAATGCATTAGCCTTAAACTGAAAAACTAATTTATCGTTATAGACATTAATGCTGACATCTCGTATGGTTCTAATAGCCGTTTTTGCCTGACACCCACTTGCACGAAATGCGCTAAAATCATGTTCCCCAACAAAATGTTGTATGCCTTCTTTCATTGCAACCACGTCTAATGGCAAATGATACCAACCAGCCTTATTGCTTAAAATAGCAGGAGCAACAGCTGAATTAACAAGCAAATATTCATAACCACGGCCTATAGCTGAAAAACGTGCATGGAATGCATCATCCACAAATTTAGACCATACAACACGCAAGGTGTCTGGCAAGTGGGCATTGACACCCCGAACCCAAGCATTTTCCGGCCTATCGGTAGCCGTATCAAAGTGTACTACTTGCATCAGCGCATGTACGCCGCTATCTGTCCTACCTGCTGCATGAATACGCACATCATGTAGTGCAATCTCTTTTATTGCTAGTTCTAACGTATCTTGAGCGCCACAAAGACTAGTCTGGCTTTGCCAACCACAATAACTAACGCCATCATATTCAACGCCTAATGCAACCCTCATTTATACACACCCAAAAAATAACCAACAACAACGAGCATCAACACCAATAATATATAATCTAATACTGCTAACACTGGCTTTTCAAAGCTAATTTCGACATCTTCATCTACAGAGTCTTGAAATGTTTCAAGTAAGTATTGTGGCAACGTACTGCGGATATCAATAGTTTCTTTATTCAACTGTCTCAACTCCACATAATGCAACGTCAACCAAAGCCTAGCCGCAAAACGCTCTGCATCAAGTCCTATCCACTTTAATGGCAATGCTAAAAAATAAAACCCTGATATTAGCGCTTGTTTACTATTAGCCACCATCAGTAATGATATAGCCTGCAACATAGCAGTAATACGCAACACTTGCACCACCCCCCCATACAACCCTTCATAAGTTGGGTGAAAAGCATTAAATGGCCAATTAACAACATGTTCACCTGGCGTATTAAAAGCATAGATTAACAACATCACAAAATAAAACCACTTTAAACGTTTCATTAAACGATAAAAATGGTCATCCCCCCCCCATGCCATCACCAGCAGCAAGACTAAAACCAAAACGAACAATGGCCTAAGCTGCCACAAACTTACGGTCAGTGCAAATACAAAAAATAATATTAACTGCGTGAGGATGCTTATTTTTGACATGCGTGTCGCATTTCTCTTAGCTACAGACACAGAAGAAAACTATAAAAAAACCGGACATAAAGCCCGGCTTTTTATAAAAAGAGTTACTAAGTAATTTGAGATAGCAATGTTTCGGCTTTTTTACGTTGATTTGGGCCACCTTCTTTCATCACTTCATCTAACAATTCTTTTGCGCCTATTTTATCTTCCATTTCTAGATATGCCGCGATTAAATCCAATTTAGTATCTACATCTTCAGACTCTGGCTTTTGAGACTCTTCAATAGTTGTTGCTGCGTCACTCTCGCTGTCTGCTGTGGCCTCTGGCTCCGAGACTGTCGCGGCACTTTCATCTGAAGCAACTTCATCAACATCTAGCGAAATGCCAGACAAGTCCAATGTATTAGGCTCTTCAGTATTATTAGTATTAGTGGCCTCTGGTGTCACTGTATCTAACCCAAAATCAAAATCGTTATTAGAAGCAACATTAACAGCTGATGTTTCTTTACTATCAGCGGCAGAAGCGTTCAAAACAACTTCTGCAGCATCGTTAATTTCCGGCAATTCTAACGTATTTTCAGGCGTTACGCCTTCAGCAGGTATCGTGTCTGCAATAATGCTTGCAGTATTTGACTCAATTTCTGGCTTGGCCTCAGTTTCAGAAAAATTCAAATCAGGCATTGTTTGCTCAAAATTAACACTCTCCGCATCGGTAACATTTTCCTGTGTTACCGCAGAAATGGTTTCTTCAGAAACATTAAGAGAGCTTAAATCAAAATCCAAACCCCCTTCTTCAGACAATGGCTCCTTTGCCTCTGCAGCGATCTCCGAAGGGGAATCATCTGAGTCAAAATCTCCGATAGCTTCTTCACTGTCTGCCGTCACTTCTGAAAGTGTACTAGAATCATCCTTAGCTGATGTTTCAAAATCTGCAACCAAACCATCATCCTTTACAGTAGACTCTGAGCTCACTTCATCTTTGGCGCCGTCGAAAGAAAAATCCAAGTCTTCTTCAGAAGCCAATGGTGACTCTGAAAAATCAGCCGCATCTAACTTTTCTGCATTTTCAGCCGCCTTCGACTCATCAGCATTACTGACTTGATAAAGCGGGTTGCTTGGCTCCAATTTTATGCCAATTTCAGCCACTTTAGCCCATGTTGGGTCTTCAGCACCTAATGTTGTATACAGCTCACCTGAAACTGTCTCAAAAGCTGACATATTTTTACTTGCTGCATACATTTCAAGTAACTTTAAATGAAGCTCATAACGCGTAGGCTCTTTTGTTATAGCATCTTTAAGAATTTCCTCTGCCTGGGCATCGCGGCCATAGGCCATATAAACCTCGGCTTCTGCAATAGGATCAACATCATGCGTATCAATCATGCTTCCATTTGCACTTTGAGAGAAGTCCGTTAAAAATGAAGTGTCCCCTGTGTCTACACTAGCACCAGACGTGTTGCCAAAAACTGTATTTGCCTTCAACCCACCTGAAGTCATGATGCCCTGCTCGAAATCCTCTAAATTCTTCTTACGTCTATTTCGCAAAAATACCCAGCCAAGCAACAATAAAGCAACCAATCCACCACCAGCTGCTAATAATGTTTTATCCAAACTATTGATTAAACCTGTAATAAAGCCAGCTTGCTCCACTGGAGCAGTAGCAGGTGTTGATTTTGGTTTTGCTGCAGGCTTTTGTTTGGGAGTAAGCTTAGCCTTTACGGAATTCTCTTCTACTGGTTGCACCCCTGCAGTAACTGACTTTTCCGACGCATCCAACTGGGTGCCATCTTGCCCATTAACAGCAGGGTCTCCAGATACAGCTGCTTCTTGTGCATTGGCCATGACATCACTTTTAAGTGCCAGCAATTTTTGCATATCTTCAATTTGTTTCTCTAAAGCAGTCGTTCTTTCTTGCGCCTCTTGCAACCCTTTTTCACGAGCGACGACTTCTTCTTGTAATGCTGCTACTTTTTCTTGTAATGACTTAGCCTCAACTGAACTGCCTGCTTCTGCTGCAGAAAGTTTAACGACATCTTTTGGACCTTCATCAGCAGACATAGATTTATCTTCGGCCGCAGGTGTAATCGCCCCGCCCGAAGACTGTGTGTTTTCTTCATCACCCAAACTGGCTACCGGGATATCGTCTGCAACAATGCCCGCCAATTTATTACGATAAGCGTTCCAATTTTCTGTTTGTACTTTTACTTCCTTTGATGCCGCTCGTCGAGAAATGGTATTAAGTGCTTCTTGTGAAGGAGGACGAATGACTTTACCCACGTTCAAACGATTGATATTATTCCCACTGAAAGCACTTTTGTTTTCTTGATACAAAGCAATTAACATTTGATCAAGGCTAATGCCTTCCGGCAACATGTTACGTGCAATTTTTGATAACGTATCACCCCTTTGAGTGACATGCTCATCAGTAGAGGGCGCTGCAACCGCCACGTTTGTAGGGGCAGTATTCTTTTTAAGATTAGAAACTGCTTTTATTTTTGTATCTGACTTTGATTTAACGACTGGCGCCTGCACTGACTGAACTGTCGAATCGTAACCTGGCGGATCTAGTAAGACAGTATATTCACGGAGAAGTCGACCTGTGCTCCAGTCTAATTGAATAAGCATATCTAAAAATGGCTCATCCATAGGTTGTCTTGATTTTAATTTTAAGACAGGCCTGCCTTTTTTGTTTTTTGTGACGTCTATTTTAATATTAGAATGCGAAGCTGGTCGCTCAATACCTTGTTTTGCATAGGTTGCTGCTGGCGCAACCACCGCAGAAATTGATGACAAGTCTGCTGCACTAACTTCCAACAGCTCTATACTTGCTCGTAACGGCTCACCAATGCCTGAATCGATATTCAATTGGCCTAACCCTGCCGCAAAAACGGACATTGGTAATAACAATACACCTAACGCAACTGATAATTTTTTTAATCTCAATCCGTGCACAAAACCACCCTTAACATTCACTTAATTTCACAATAACAAAAATAGCATCAATTAGTTACAGATGCAAGCTCATAATACACCTTATGTTAATCAGCTATGTGATTGTTAGTGAATACTGTTGTTTTTAAGCAATCTTGCAAACGCCTTAAAAAAGCGACATAGAATTACATTCCATTACTCGGTTACTTTTGCATCAATAAAACCTGCAACATACGGCGCAACGGCTCCGCTGCACCCCACAGCAATTGGTCGCCTACAGTAAACGCAGACAAATATTCGCCGCCCATTGCCAATTTACGCAACCTACCTACTGGTATATCAAGTGTACCAGTAACAACAGCGGGGGTAAGAGCGGCCATACTTGCTTCACGCTCGTTAGGAATAACTTTTGCCCAAGGATTGGCTTCCATAAGCATTTGCTCTATTTCATTCAATGGCACATCTTGTTTTAACTTAATCGTCAATGCTTGACTATGACAACGCATTGCACCAACGCGTACGCACAGGCCGTCAATCACAATGGGATTGTCTTCTCGGCCTAGAATCTTGTTGGTTTCCACACCACCTTTCCACTCCTCTTTACTTTGGCCATTACCTAAATCTTGATCAATCCAAGGAATTAAGCTGCCAGCCAGTGGCAAACCAAAATTTTTGGTTGGAAAATCACCCGAACGAATCGTATCAGCAACTTTCTTATCAATTTCTAAAATTGCTGAAGCTGGATTAGCTAGTAAATCGTTCACAGATTGATGTGTTGCACCCATTTGCGAGATAAGCTCACGCATGTTTTGCGCGCCCGCTCCCGATGCTGCTTGGTACGTCATTGAAGTTACCCACTCAATCAAATCAGCACTAAATAAGCCATCTAAAGCCATGAGCATTAATGAAACGGTGCAATTACCACCTACCCAATTTTTATTACCATTGGCATACGCATCTTCAATGACACCCATATTGACTGGATCAAGCACAAGTACAGCATCTTTTTCCATGCGCAATGTTGAGGCCGCATCAATCCAATGACCATCCCAGCCAACGCTGCGCAATCTTGAAAACACTGCTGTCGTATAATCACCACCCTGGCAAGTCACAATCACATCCATTACTTGCAATGCCGCTAAATCAGCTGCATCTTGCAATGCTGGAGAATCTTTACCTATATTTGGCGCGGGCTGACCAGCTTGAGATGTCGTGAAAAATTGCGGCTCTATGTCCGCAAAATCATTTTCTTCTCTCATGCGTTGCATCAACACTGAACCAACCATGCCACGCCAGCCTACAAAACCTACTCTTAACATACCTTATCCAATTCTTAACTACTTTAACTCACCATTATTTCAATTCAACGCTATTTGCTTGAGCCTTGCACTGCTTCGCCGGCTTTCTCCAAATCTTTACCAACACCGTGAATAGTGTTGCAACCAATAAGGGCAAATACAAATAACAATGCAACAAATGAACGAACCATCATTTACGACTCCTTTAATCTCGGAAATTGCCAAATTTAAGTGGAAAATCTGTCACGCTTTTTTTAACAAGCGCCATCACATCTTGTAACGTATCACGCTTGGCACCATTGACACGCACCGTCTCACCCTGGATACTCGCTTGCACTTTCATACGGTCATCTTTAATCGTTTTAACAATACGCTTAGCTAAATCGCTATCTATACCAGCGCGAATAAACATATCTTGTTTCACTTTGTTACCAGAAACCGTTTGCACCTCTTTTTTATCCAAGCGCTTACTACTGTCTGGCTCTTTTTTTTCCATTGCAGGCAATAAAATATCTCTCACCTGATCTAGCTGGAAATCGCTATCACCAAATAGTGTAATAACACTGCCTTTGTCGTCCAAGACAATCTTGGCAGAACTGCCTTTAAAGTCATAACGATTGCTAATTTGCTTGCTTGCAGCATCAATGGCATTCTTCAATGCAACCATATCCACCTCTGAACTGATATCAAATGAAGGCATGTTTTAAACTCCTTTTACTAATTTAGTCATAATGGCAAATGTAATCTAACATCTCAGTCACTTCAATATCAAATGATGAGTTACCTGGCACAGTGAACTTATCACCAGCACCATACATTTTCCATTCACTCTCACCATCTAAGCGCACCTTACAGCTACCCAAACTAAGCTCCATTAACTCTGGCGCTGTTGTAGAAAATGTTATATTAGAAGGAAAAATCACACCTATTGTGCTACGCGTGCCATTCGGCAGTATGACTGTGTGACTAACACATTTCCCATCATGGTAAACATTGGCTTTCTTTTTCACACTGACATTATCAAACTGCGCCATTTAAAACCTCCAAAACTTAATTTAACCTTCATTATCGCAGAAAAGCGACCGTCAATAATAAACAGTCGCTCTTAAATTTAACAAAAAAACAATTACATTGCAGCTACAATTTGATCACCCATTGCTGAACATGAAACCTTCTTCATGCCCTCTTCATAGATATCGCCAGTACGGTAACCAGCCGCTAATACAGTCTTCACCGCTTTTTCAATACGTACAGCAGCTTCTTCATTATCAAAACTATAGCGCAACATCATCGCAACAGAAAGGATGGTTGCAATTGGGTTAGCTAAGTTCTGGCCTGCAATATCAGGTGCGGAACCATGTGACGGCTCATACAGGCCTTGCTTACTGGCGTTAAGTGAAGCTGACGCTAACATGCCAATAGAACCCGTTAACATTGAAGCCTCATCTGACAAGATATCACCAAAGATATTCCCCGTCACCATCACGTCAAACTGCTTAGGATTGCGAATCAACTGCATTGCTGCGTTATCCACGTACATATGACTCAACTCGACTTCCGGATATTCCTTTGCTACATCAATCACAATTTCTTTCCAAAACTCCGTTGTTTCCAACACGTTAGCTTTATCCACTGAACATAGTTTTGCTTTCTGACCATCTTTTCGACGCTTCATCGCAATGTCAAACGCTACATGCGCAATGCGACGCACTTCTGATTCGCTATAAACCATGGTATTAAAGCCTTCGCGCTCACCATTTTCATTAACACGCATGCCGCGTGGTTCTCCAAAATAAACATCGCCTGTCAATTCACGCACGATCATAATATCTAATCCAGCAACCACTTCAGGCTTCAATGTAGAAGCATTCGCTAATTCAGGATAAAGCACGGCCGGTCGCAAATTTGCAAACAAACCTAAGTCTTTACGAATTGCCAACAAACCGCGTTCCGGGCGTAGAGGACGATCTAAATTATCATACTGTGGGCCACCAACAGCACCTAATAACACAGCGTCAGCTTCACGACAGATTTTTTGGGTAAACGCTGGATATGGGTGACCGTATTCATCATAAGCCTGGCCACCTAATGGTGCTTCAGTAAATTCTATTTCTAGGCCTTCGTTTTTCAACACATCAAGTACGCGTAGCGCCTGTGTTACGATTTCCGGACCAATGCCATCACCTGGCAATACTGCAATTTTCATTGTCATCGTTGTTTGCTTCCTAAATATAGTTATCTTTTATGTTTTTTACGTGATTAAACCGTCACGAGCAGTTGGTAATCAAGGCGTACAGCGCACAAAAACCGGAATGTACATTAAGTACATGAGGATTTTGAGCACTGCACAACGCAGAGTATCAATTGCACAGTAGGTTTAATTATGTAAAAAGCCATGGTTGTGTGGCTTTATGTCTCTGTTCAAATGCTTTAATTTTATCTGCTTGGTCTAGTGTTAAGCTGATTTCATCTAAACCATTCAATAAACAATGTTTACGATGCGGCGTAATATCAAATGCAAAGGTTTCTCCTGATGGTAATGTCACCATTTGCGAAGCCAAGTCGACACTTAAACTATAGCCTTCATTTTTCTCGCACGTATCGAACAATTGATCAACCATTTCAGCTGAAGCAACAATCGGCAAGATGCCATTTTTGTAACAATTGCTAAAGAAAATATCAGCAAAACTCGGCGCAATAATCACGCGAAATCCGTAACCATCAATCGCCCAAGGTGCGTGTTCACGACTAGAACCACAGCCGAAGTTCTCACGCGCCAATAACACTTGCGCACCCTTGTAGCGAGCCAAATTAAGTACAAAGTCTTTATTTAAAGGGCGTGTGCTGCAATCCATGCCTGGCTCACCATAGTTGGTATAGCGCCACTCATCAAACAAATAAGGGCCAAAGCCTGTGCGTTTAATTGATTTCAAAAACTGCTTTGGAATAATGGCATCAGTATCAACGTTAGCCCGATCAATAGGACATACTAGTCCAGTAATTTGCGTAAATGCTTTCATTATCTCTCTCCTCGCTTAAACGTTACGAACGTCTACAAAATGACCTGCTACTGCAGCTGCTACGGCCATTGCCGGACTGACTAAATGTGTCCGTCCACCGGGGCCTTGGCGACCTTCGAAGTTACGATTGGATGTTGATGCACAGCGCTCACCTGCGCTTAAGCGATCGGCGTTCATAGCCAAACACATAGAGCACCCTGGCTCGCGCCATTCAAACCCTGCCTCTTTAAAAATCTTATCAAGCCCTTCTTCTTCCGCCTGACGTTTCACAATGCCTGAACCAGGCACCACCATTGCCACGCCGATATTGCTTGCCACTTTTTTACCTTTAGCGACAACCGCAGCTGCACGCAAATCTTCAATACGTGAATTAGTACAAGAACCAATAAAGATTTTATCAAGCTTAATGTCTTCAATGGGCATGTTGGCCGTTAATCCCATGTACGCAAGCGCATTTTCAATACTAGTGCGCTTCGTTGCATCAGTCTCTTTGGCTGGATCAGGCACATTAGCACCAATGGGTAACACTTGCTCAGGAGAGGTTCCCCAAGTTACTTGTGGCTGAATGCTTGCACCATCCAGCTCAACAACCGCATCAAATTCAGCATTAGCATCTGATTGCAGCGTGTTCCAATAAGCAACAGCTTGTTCCCACTGTTCCGCTTTCGGTACATATTGACGGCCTTTTAAATACGCAGCTGTTTTTTCATCTGGCGCAATAATACCTGCACGCGCACCGCCTTCAATCGCCATATTGCAAACCGTCATGCGGCCTTCCATTGATAAGCCGCGAATCACTTCACCACCAAATTCAATCGCATAACCAGTACCGCCTGCTGTACCGATACGGCCGATAATCGCTAAAGCAACATCTTTTGCTGTAATCCCCACCCCTAATTGACCATCAACCTTTACCAACATATTTTTAGACTTCTTAATGATTAATGTTTGTGTTGCCATCACATGTTCAACCTCAGACGTGCCAATGCCATGTGCCAAAGCACCAAAAGCACCATGGGTAGAAGTATGGCTATCGCCACACACTACCGTCATACCTGGCAACGTCGTGCCATGTTCAGGGCCTATCACATGAATAATGCCTTGGTTACGGTCTTTAAATGGAAAATACACCAACGCACCAAATTCTTTAATGTTGCTATCCAATGTTTCCACTTGCAACCGTGATACAGGGTCTTCGATGCCTTTGTCCCAGTCTTTAGTTGGAGTGTTGTGATCAGGGTTTGCCACAATCGTATTGTTGCGCCATGGCTTACGACCAGCTAAACGTAACCCTTCAAATGCTTGAGGGCTTGTCACCTCATGCACTAAGTGTCGGTCTATATAAAGCAAGCTTGTACCGTCCTCATCTTCATGGACGAGATGGGAATCCCATAACTTATCGTAAAGCGTTTTTCCAGCCATTACTGCCCCTTTGAAATTGTGATTTAATTGACTAATAGCGCCATCATAACGACTTTTTAATACCCTAACAAGAATATAGTTTATACTGGTATAAATGCTAATAGCTTATTGATTGTAGGTAGTTGATGAAAAACAAACCGATAGACAAGCGCCGTGAGGAATTAGCTGAGTTTTTACAAGCTATTCGCAAACGTGGCACGCCAGAAGCGTTTGGCTTCCCGACAGGTAGCAGAAGGCGCACAAAAGGATTAAGACGTGAAGAAGTCGCACAGCTGGCAGGCATCAGTGCGACTTGGTACACTTGGATTGAGCAAGGGCGTGATGTCAACATGTCCGCCGATGCTTTAATTCGTTTGGCACAAGCCTTAAAACTAACCAGAACCGAGCGTGCTTACTTATTCGACCTTGCTGGCCGACGTGACCCACAAGGCCATATCCAAGAAGAGGATATAGCGTCTGATACGCTCACCACCTTACTAAAAGATATACAAATACCCGCTTACATACTAGGCCGCACATGGAATATATTAGCTTGGAATACTGAAGCAGAAACTTTATTTGGCAATTGGCTAACACCAGAACAAAATACCATTGCACCCAATTTATTACGCCTAGTGTTTACGCATCCAAATGCCAAAGATTTCGTAATAAATTGGGAGGTACGGAGCAAGCGCTTAGTGGCAGAATTTAGAGCCGATTGTAGAAGCCGTCTAGAAGAACCTGAACTGCAAGACCTAGTTGCTGAATTATCAAAAACCAGCACTGAATTTGATCAATTTTGGCAGCAGCATGACGTGTTAGAGCGTCAAGGCGGTCTACGTGAGTTCAAACATACAACACTGGGCGCTCTAGAATATCAACAAGTTACCATGCGACCAGTTGATCAAGAACAATTAAAGTTAGTGATGTTGTCACGCACAGATACAGCTAACAAACGTTAGCTTGCATCTCGCATCAACTTATACTCAATGGCATCTTGCAATGCTAGGTAAGAGGCTTCTGTAATGTCAGTTGAGACGCCGATTGTATTCCAGCTGCTACTTTGATCAGACGATTCAATAATGACACGCACTTTAGCTGCAGTCGCTAAATTAGAATCTAATACACGCACTTTATAGTCTGTTAATTTCACCTCTTTAATCGCTGGGTAAATTTCACGCAAAGCATTACGCATCGCTTTATCTAGCGCATTAACTGGGCCGTCACCCTCGCCATCCGCCTTAATAAGATTACCATTCACTACAAATGCAATGGTTGCTTTAGAGTTGATATTATCTTGCGAAGGCGCATCAACGCTAATGTTATATTTTTGAAGTGTAAAATGCATTTTCTGTTTACCAAGCAATTTACGCAGACGCAAATCAAATGAATGCTCTGCATTCTCAAATTGATAGCCTTCATGCTCTAGCGCTTTCAAGTACTCAACTACACGCTTAGTCTCTTCTGAGTCTTTAGTCAGCGTAGGATCAATCGCCTGTATCTTACTAAGCAAAGCGCTCCTCCCAGCCACTTCAGAAACTAAGATGTGTCTAACATTACCTACTTGATCAGGATTAATGTGCTCATACGAAATAGGGTTTTTACTCACGGCATCTATATGCATACCACCCTTGTGAGAAAACGCGTCATTGCCAACATAGGCTGCTTTTTCATTAAATGGCACATTGGCCACTTCACTAATAAAGCGTGCAACTGGCATCAATTCGCGCATTTGTGATTCGGATATGCAAGCTAAACCTAATTTCAATTGTAGATTAGGGATAATGGAACATAAGTTTGCATTGCCACAACGCTCGCCAATACCATTGATTGTACCTTGCACTTGCACAGCGCCCGCTTGCACTGCAGCCACAGAGTTGGCTACGGCCATTTCACAATCATTATGGCAATGAATACCTACTTGAACATTAAAGCGTTCCACAACAATTTGCGTTAGCTTATAAATCTCATCTGGAAATACGCCACCATTGGTGTCACATAAACATAAGACATCGGCTCCTGCATCGGCTGCAGCCTGTAATGTTTGCATTGCATAATCAGGATTCGTTTTGTAACCGTCATAAAAATGCTCAGCATCAAACACAACTTCTTTACCTTGTTGCTTTAGGTAAGCAATCGTATCGCCAATCATAGCGAGGTTTTCTTCCAACGTTGTACGCAGGATATCGGTCACTTGATAATCCCAACTCTTACCAAAAATCGCCACAGCTTCAGTATTAGCACTTAGTAAAGACTGTAAATTTCTATCCTCAGACGCTTTAATACCGATTTTACGTGTACTGCCAAAAGCAATAATCTTAGCCTGCTTAAGCGTTAATGAAGTTATTCGCTCAAAAAAAGCTAAATCTTTCGGGTTTGACCCTGGGTTGCCTGCTTCAATATAGCTAACACCTAAGTCATCTAATTTTTGGACGATTTTAATTTTATCTTCTACAGTGAATGATACGCCCTGTGCTTGTGCACCATCGCGCAAAGTTGAATCATAGACAATGATATTTTTCTGCATATACTTTTACTTCTTAATAGCGCTTAACTTAGCTGCTGTACGCAATCTCAACGCATTCAACTTAATAAAACCTGCTGCGTCTTTTTGGTCGTAAGCACCCTCATCATCCTCAAACGTTGCTATAGCAGAATCAAATAACGAATCAGTTTTACTATCACGTCCTACAACCATGACATTGCCTTTGTAAAGCTTAACCCGTACCCAGCCATTAGCGGTTGTTTGCGTATGATCAATGAGCGTTTGCAAGGCAATGCGCTCAGGACTCCACCAATAACCGTTGTAAATCAAGCTTGCGTAACGTGGCATTAAATCATCTTTCAGATGCGCCACTTCTCGATCTAGCGTAATGCTTTCAATCGCACGATGCGCTTTCAGCATAATCGTGCCGCCAGGTGTTTCATAGCAACCTCGTGCTTTCATGCCAACATAACGATTCTCTACCAAATCTAAACGACCTATGCCATGTTTGCCACCGATTTCATTCAACTTAGCAAGTAGTTCGTGCGCTTTCATGACTTGTCCATTAAGCGACACAGGGTCGCCATTCACATATTTAATGTCTAGATATTCCGCCTCATTGGGTGCGTTTTCTGGGCTTACTGTCCAAAGCCACATACTCTCTTCGGCTTCTGCTGCGGGATCTTCTAAATGACGACCTTCATATGAAATATGTAGCAAATTAGCATCCATCGAATAAGGACTGCCTCCTTGTTTATGCTTCATATCCACTGCTATGCCGTACTTTTCTGCATAAGCCATCAGCTTTTCGCGGCTAAGCAAATCCCACTCGCGCCAGGGTGCGATAATTTGGATATCTGGGTTAAGTGCGTAAGCACCTAACTCAAAACGTACTTGGTCGTTGCCTTTACCTGTCGCGCCATGAGAAATCGCATCTGCATTCGTCTCAGCCGCTATCTCAATGAGGCGCTTAGAAATTAAAGGGCGCGCAATTGAAGTGCCAAGCAAATATTCACCTTCGTATATGGTATTGGCTCGAAACATTGGAAACACAAAGTCACGTACAAACTCTTCACGCAAGTCATCAATGTAAATCTCGTTAATACCTGCTGCCTTAGCTTTAACACGTGCTGGCTCAAGCTCTTCACCCTGCCCTAAATCAGCAGTAAATGTCACCACTTCAGCTTGATACGTATCTTGTAACCACTTTAAAATAACAGAGGTATCTAACCCGCCAGAATAAGCCAGTACGACTTTTTTAACATTACTCATTTACTTTACCTAAATATATCAAACGTTGAGCCCAAATTTTTTAAACTTTACCTAATAACAAATATTCCATTAATGCTTTTTGCACATGCAATCTGTTCTCTGCTTCATCCCACACCACAGATTGCTTACCATCAATCACTTCTGCAGAAACTTCTTCACCGCGGTGCGCAGGTAAGCAATGCATAAAGATAGCGTTATCTGAAGCCACTTTCATCATATCCTCATCAACTTGCCAGTCTGCAAAATCCTTCCGACGCTCTTCATTCTCTGCTTCAAAACCCATGCTAGTCCAAACATCAGTTGTCACTAAATCTGCACCTTTAGCCGCATCCATTGGGTCTTTAAATTCTTCAAAGTGATCAGTGCCATACAAATTTGCGTGCGCTGGCTCGACTTCATATTCTGGCGGCGTAGAAACATGCATATTAAAATCCAATACCTCAGCTGCTTGCAACCAGGTATTGCACATATTATTAGAGTCACCAATCCATGACACCGTTTTGCCTTGAATCGAACCCTTATGTTCAATATAAGTAAAAATGTCAGCCAATATCTGGCATGGATGGTACTCATTCGTTAAGCCATTAATGACTGGCACGCGTGAATTCGCTGCAAAACGTTCAATAATGCTTTGCTCAAAGGTGCGAATCATCACAATATCTGACATCCGTGAAATCACCTGTGCTGCATCCTCTACAGGTTCACCTCTACCCAGCTGTGAATCACGCGTATTTAAATAGATTGCCGCACCACCGAGTTGCTGCATCCCTGCTTCAAATGATAGACGTGTACGTGTACTTGCTTTTTCAAAAATCATCACTAACGTACGATCTGAAAGCGGCCAATGTTTCTGATAACTTTTAAACTGCGCTTTAATGCAGGCAGCACGCTCAAAAATATACAATATCTCATCACGCGTGAGATCATTAAATTGTAAAAAATGTTTGATACTCATATTAAACTTTTGTTTCTAAAAATGTTTTAATTAGCACTGTTAATTTATCAACTAACAACTGTGCTTCTTCTCTATTCATTACTAACGCGGGTAACAAGCGCACCACATTATCAGCGGTTACGTTAATCAATAACTTGCTTTTAAGCGCTAGTTTTACCAAATCACTACACGGCTGATTTAACTCAACACCTATCATCAAACCGGCATGACGAATATTTACAACAGCTTCTTCACCATCAAAAGCCTTCGCTAATTGTTGGTGAATAAAATCGCCCATTACGTTAGCGTTTTCACGTAAATTTTCTTCCAAAATAATATCCAAGGTAGTACAACCGGCCACGCTGGCTAGTGGATTGCCACCAAAGGTAGAACCATGCTTGCCTGGTGTCAGCGTTTCTGCCGCATCACCTTTCGCTAAACAAGCGCCAATTGGCATGCCAGAACCTAAACCCTTAGCTAACGTCATCACGTCTGGCATGACCCTTGTATGCTGAAAAGCAAACCAAGCACCGGTACGTCCTATACCACTTTGCACTTCATCTAAGATGAGCAGCCAACCATTATCGTCACAAACCTGACGCAGCCCCTGTAAATAACCTTTAATATCGGCTGGCACTTGAATGCCGCCTTCACCTTGTATTGGCTCAAGCAATACGGCAACCACATTATTCTTACGCGTAGCAACTTGCTTGACAGCATCCAAATCATCAAATGGCACACGAACAAAACCATTAACAAGCGGCTCGAAACCCGCTTGCGCCTTACGGTTACCCGTAGCAGATAACGTCGCCATTGTCCGCCCATGAAAAGCACGCTCCATTACGATAATTTCAGGATTCTCTATGCCTTTATTATGGCCATATAAACGCGCCAATTTAATGGCTGCTTCATTTGCCTCACAGCCTGAATTACAAAAAAATACTTTATCCATCCCTGAAACTTCAGCCAACTTGTCCGCTAGCTGCGTTTGTTCAGCAATATTGTAAACATTAGAGACGTGTATTAACTTTGCAACTTGCGCTGTCATGGCTTTTACAAGTTTAGGATGTGCGTGACCAAGGCCGTTTACTGCGAGGCCTGATAAGGCATCAAGATATTTTTCACCCTGATCATCCCACAAGTAGACGCCTTCACCTTTAACAAAGGTGACCGCTTGCCGACCATAAGTATTCATTAAATGTTGAGACATAAAACTCCAAAAACTTTAAACCATAAAACAAAATCATTCACTATAAAAACAAAAACGGCGGCTAAGGCCGCCGTTGAACCCTAATACAAAACTACAATCCGAAAGCCGCTCTATGCGACAAACCATTCGTCATAAAAAACAGCATCGGTAGCGACAACATCACATTTGTACGCGAAGCCAACATGGCCACGCGCTTTGCTTTTGCAATCGCCTCATCCGTCGCTGACACCATTCCTAAAATCTTTTTTTGATTTGGCCAAATCAACACCCATACATTAATCAGCATAATTGTGCCTAGCCATGCACCTAACCCTATAGCTTCATAACCATTACGCAACAAAAAAGCATCCATGAAACCAGCACCTAATAAACCAGCACCCGCCACCCATGTTGCTACAGCTGACCAACGAAACCATAGCAACGCACGCGGTGCGACATGTTTATTAATGCCTGCTGCCGTACCATCGGCAGCAGCAGCTTTTACTGCCGCCATCTGCATAAAATTAAAGTAATAAAGCAAACCAATCCACGTTATGCCTGCTAGCACATGCAGCCAACGCATCAATCCTGGCACATACTGTTCCATACTAAACCCCCACCAATAAGTAGTTTTTAAGAAAGCATGCTAAAACCACGGTCAGCACAATACCTGACACAATCGTTCCTACTACGGATTCTAATGGATTTTTCATTATAGTCTCCCTAAGAAAATCACTTCAACAATCAGGCGAGAGTAGCTTAAAAGTGGTTTTTTGGCAAGGTTTGCAAGTGATTAAGTCTATAATGTGCACTATTTAACAACCGTGTTTTGCTGTCAAAAACGGTTTAATTCTATCTAAGCTATCAGGATGAGTAGACAGCAAGTCACTCACTGGACTAGCGCTTCTCTTAGTGTTCTTATCTGATTTAGTTTTCTTATCTGATTTTTTAGACTTTTCATCTGCCCCCGCATGACTATGCACTATTTTTCTTTGTTGCTCAAAGCGCAACATAAAATCCGCAAATGCCTTAGGCGGCAAGCAAGCTTTCTGTAGTGCATTTAAAGCAAAATCATCAGCGTCGGTCTCATGCTGTCGGGAATAGCGCATTTGCATTAACACACCTGGCAACCCTGATGCCATCGAACTAACGTCACCTGTCGCCGCAGCTAAAACCAGCCCTGCCAACACACTTTGTATACTCTGTCGAAAAGCATGCCGCCCTTCGACATGGCCTAGCTCATGTGCTAACACCGCCACAATCTCAGTATCATTTTTTGCTAGCTGAATAAGCTCATCGGTCACGATCATAATGCCGCCAGGAATCGCGAGCGCATTGGCACCAACAACGCCGCCTTCTCTAAACTTCAACTGATACTTAGGGCAACTTTTAAGTGACATACAAAGTTTATTCAGCGCTGTAACAATGTCTGCTTGACGTATTTTTTTCGTTTTGCTAGGAGAAAAATAGCCATATTCATGATCCAAGCCTTTTAAAACTTGTTCTCCCAAGTTACGCTCCATACTTAACGGGGTTGCATCCGCAACATGCTCTGCTAATTTCGGTACGCCATATTGCAAAAATACCCATCCAAAAAATACAGTAGCCGTCAATGAGACCAACACCCAGCCCAAATGGTTTTCTAGGTAATGGACACCACGCCAGAAAACATTGGCTTTTGAAGGAGACGCAGCCTCAAGCTCACTAATGTCAACTGCTTCCAATCTCGCGCCATCGGGCAAATCAATGATACGCTTTGATGTGCCGAGCTTCGCTTGCACATCAAGCTCTGAAAATGTGTAATGAACAACATTGCCTTCTGTTTCTATCGAAAGGCCATTATCCCTGACAATGACCAACACTGATTTAGCATGCGCACTAATACCATCAAAAAAATTTGCTTGAAACACTAGCGTTTATCCGAATGACAAATCAACATCAAAGAAATCGGAAATTTCTTCGCCAGTTGCTTTTACTTCGGCTTTTTTATCGCCTACAAATTGATCGAAATCGACATCACCAACAATTTGTAATTTAGATAAACGATACCTAGCCAAGCGTACTTGTGCCCAAGGTGTGGCCAAACCAAATGTAATCATAATCACAACGATGTTAGAAAAATATATCCACATAAAATCACGTGCACGCAATGTACTTTTAAAGGAAAGTTTATCTAATGTTGTGCTATTCCAAACGATATTACCAATACGCGCCTGGAGATAACCCAGAATGCCAAAAATAAACAAGCCGTAGGCAGCCATAAACCCAATAAAGCTCAACAATGCAATAGGGTTTGCTAACATGTCTTTCCAGCGTTCTTTTTTTGCCTCTTCGTGTTCTTTCATCATTTCCTCAAAAGTGTTTTCTTCAATCTGATCATCGGCTGGCGCAGACTTGGCTGGAACCTCATTCACTACTAACAATATCTTTTGATTGTTTGTTACCTTCACAAAGCCAGTTACATCAGACGCTGAGACCTTAGCCTCTGATGCTGCATTTTTTTGATACTGGTTATACGCAGGAAGAACAATTGCCGCTAAGATGCCAATCAGCGGCACAATGACTAATATTAAATACACTTTGTAAAAGCTTTTTACTTTCGCTTGCATAGCAAACTGCGTCAAACCAAACTTATGACCGCTCATTAAAAACTTATTTTTTTGATGAGATACAAAGGGTGCAGCAAGACCTAAAGTGAAAAGCGTAATGATAGGCAGCACAATAAATATACGAGCAGCTTCTCCCACCTTACCTACAAAATCAAATCGCAAACCTCGATGACTGGTATTACGCGCATTAAACATGGCTGAGCGCACCACCAACCATGGCAGGCCGAAAAAGAACAGAATCATGAAAATACCCTGCAAAGCAGGATGTATAAAGGAACTAAAAGCGTAGCAGATAAAAAAAACAAACGCGATTACGCGCCCTTTTAAAATGGCGACTGGCTTGGCATGATAATCAAAACCAACATTTTCTATCAATGTATTGTTATAAAAGTACTTTTTACGCCGCACTTTTGCCCATGCGGAATAAATACCAAACGTCAGCAAAGTTAGTAATAAGTTTACAATCCATATGCCAAAATACTCACTAGTCTTACCGGTAAACTCAATTTTTGTTGTTTTTTGACTATCCATTACACATCCCTAAACTTTTTATCGACCCAAGTTTAGCAGAATTAATCCCCCATAAAAAATGCTTTTCATTTGGCTTTTTGATGGAAAACAAACAAATCTTTAATTTTAATTAAATTTAGAGACATAATAACGAAATGCAATATAAAGCTCTTTTAACTTCAAAGTGAAAAATTCCAATATCATCCAACCTGACATACCTCAATCAAAAAAATTTGGTAGCTTATGGATGCTGGTTGCAGCATTAGGCTTTGCAATAATGGGCGCGCTTGTCAAAGCAGGCTCAGTTAAATTCTCTAGCGCAGAACTTGTTTTCTATCGGTCTTTATTTGGTTTTATTATAATTTACGCAATCATTTTGTTAAAGAAACTACCCTTAAAAACACCCTATTTAGGCAAGCAAATTTCTCGTGCGTTAATTGGCTTTTTTGCCTTACTCATGTTTTTTATGCTATTGCGCATTTATCATTAGCAACG